>Ga0137309_100257_pt1 | contig 39003 bp, 39 predicted proteins | sample NAcewiD2O_June_FD_97179 | JGI IMG/M metagenome (GOLD analysis project Ga0137309, IMG submission 97179) | Mouse cecal microbial communities from Vienna, Austria - N-Acetylneuraminic amended D2O_June | ecosystem: Host-associated > Mammals > Digestive system > Large intestine > Cecum | place... | reverse complement strand
CTGGCTGCCTTCCAGGTACAGAATCTCCTGGTAGCATACAAGGAGCGCTTTGACAAGGATAACTTTATCAAGAACCTGCTTCTGGATAACCTGCTTCTGGTGGATATCTATAACCGGGCCAAGAAGCTCCACATTGAGACTAATGTGAAGCGGGTGGTCTTTTTGATTGAGACCAAGCATGAGAAGGATGTCAATGCCCTGGAGACTGTCCGCAGTCTGTTCGCTACCAGAACCAAGGATTTCATCACCGCGGTGGATGAGAAGAACATCATTCTGGTCAAGGAGGTCAAGCCCAACGAGACCTATGAGGACCTGGAGAAGACCGCCAACATGATCCTGGATATGCTGAATACCGAGGCCATGACCAAGGTTCATGTGTCCTTTGGTACGATCGTGGGAGATATCAAGGAGGTGTCCCGTTCCTACAAGGAGGCCAAGATGGCCCTGGATGTGGGCAAGATCTTCTATAGCGGCAAGAATGTGGTAGCCTACTCCAATCTGGGCATCGGCCGCCTGATCTACCAGCTGCCCCTGCCCTTGTGCCGGATGTTCATCAAGGAGATCTTTGAGACCCATTCGCCGGATGAGTTCGATGAGGAGACCCTGACAACTATCAACAAGTTTTTTGAGAACAGCCTGAATGTCTCTGAGACATCCAGACAGCTCTATATTCACAGGAATACCCTGGTCTACCGTCTCGATAAGCTTCAGAAGAGTACAGGGCTGGATCTGCGGGTATTTGAGGATGCCATCACCTTTAAGATCGCACTGATGGTGGTCAAATATATGAATTACATGGAGAACCAGGATTTCTAAAATACGGCTTTGTTTTCCGGATTTATCAGAGGAGATTATGATTGAGATAATAGATGTCAGCATGACCTATGGGGCAGGCAACCGGGCCCTCCGGAATATCAATATCCAGATAGAGGACGGGGAGTTCGTGTTTATCATGGGGCGCAGCGGTGCCGGGAAGTCGACCCTCCTTAAACTTCTTTTGAAAGAGGCGGAGCCTACAGAGGGCCGGATCATTGTCAATGATATGGATCTGCAGAGGATGCGGCGCCGCCATGTCCCCCGGTACCGGCGGACGCTGGGAGTGGTATTTCAGGATTTCCGCCTGCTGAATGACCGCAATGTATTTGAAAATGTTGCCTTCGCCCAGCGGGTGATCGGTGTGTCTGCCCGGACGATCCGGGGGACAGTACCGCGGATGCTGAAGATGGTAGGGCTGTCCGCCAAGTATAAGTCCCTGCCGGGGCAGCTTTCCGGAGGGGAGCAGCAGCGTGTGGCCATTGCCCGCGCCCTGATCAACCGTCCGGATATTCTGCTGGCTGATGAACCTACGGGGAATCTGGACCATGAGAATGCCGCGGGGATCATGAAGCTTTTGGAGCAGATCAACCGGCGGGGAACGACGGTGGTGGTAGTGACTCACAGCCAGGAGCTGGTGGCACAGATGGGCAGGCGGGTCATAGTCATGGACAAGGGCAGGGTAATTAGCGATGGTTAGCACTTTTTTTTATTGCCTGAAGCAGGGCATCCGGAATATATTCCGGAATATCTGGTTTTCTCTGGCATCGGTTGCCACCATTTCCGCCTGCATTTTCCTTTTTTGCCTGTTCTTTTCCATCGTGTCCAATATTCAGTATATGGTCAGACGGATGGAGAGCACCGTAGGTGTGACGGTGCTCTTTCATGAGGAGCTGGTGGAAGAGCAGATCCGTGAAGTGGGTGAACAGATCCTGACCTGGGGCGGGATCCGGGATATGGTCTATATTTCAGAGGAGGAGGCCTGGGCCTCTTTCCAGAATATTTATTTTGCGGGACATGAGGAGCTGGCAGAAGGATTTGCGGAGGACAATCCCCTGGCAGGCTCCTCCAGCTATGTGATCTATCTGGAGGATATCTCCCGGCAGGAGGAGTTTGCCGCGTGGCTGGAAGGCCTGGAAGGTGTCCGGCAGGTGAATTATGCCAATACAGTGGTATCCGGACTCTCTAATTTCAATAAGATCCTGAGCCTGATCTCCCTGGTGATTATTGGTGTCCTGCTGGCGGTAGCTATGTTCCTGATTAACAATACGATCTCTGTGGCGGCGGCCTTTCGGAAGCGGGAGAGTGAGATCATGCGCCTGATCGGAGCGACGAATTTCATGATCCGGGCTCCTTTTATCGTGGAGGGACTTTTGCTGGGGCTGGCCGGAGCAGTGGTCCCTCTGGGGATCATATTCGTCCTCTACACCCGGTCTGTGGCCTATATAGCGGAGCGGTTCCATATGCTGGCGGATGTTTTCACCTTCATTCCCATCGCGGAGATCTATCCGGTCATGATCGCGGTAGCCATGGCTCTGGGGGTGGGGATCGGCTTTGTGGGAAGCTTTGTCACGATCCGTAAATATCTGCGGGTATAGGGGGATGATGGAGGTCGGAGGATGAAAACAAGAAGAATCTGCGCCCTGGTGCTGGCAGTCCTTCTGGCTGTCAGGGCACCAGTGCCTGCATATGCCAGCAGACAGGATGTGGAGGCCGCCAAAAAGAAGGCCAGCAGCCTGGAAGAGGAGAAGAAGAAGGTAGAAACTGTCTTAAAGGAGCTGCAGGGCCTCAAAAATGATGCCGCTGCCTATGTGGAGAAGCTGGATAAGGAGCTGGAGGCGCTGACAATGGAGCTGGAGGATCTGGCAGAACAGATCACGGTCAAGGCGGCAGAGATCCAGGAGGCGGGCCGGCAGCTGGAGGAAGCCAAAAAGACAGAGCGTAAGCAGTATGCATCCATGAAATTACGGATAAAATATATGTATGAGCGGGGCAATACCAGCCTTCTGGATATTCTGTTTGAAGCCGGGAGCCTGGTTCAGCTGATGAACCGCGCAGAGTATATTCAGAAAATATCTGAATATGATAAACAGAAAATGGATGAATATGTAGCGACCAGGGAGCTGGTTGCAGCTCACGAGGAGACTCTGCGGCAGGAGCATGAGAATCTGCTGATGCTGGAAGAGGCTACTGAGGCCAAGCAGCAGTCGGTGGAGACACTGCTGGCGGAGAAAACCAGGGAACTGAAGAATTTTGAGAACCGGATTGATGTGGCCCAGGGTCAGATCAGTGAGTATGAGCGGGATATCCGGGCCCAGGAGGAGCGGGTGAAGCAGTTGGAGGCGGAGATCCGCCGCAAGGAGGAGGAAGCCAGGAAAGCTGCGGAGGCAGCCGGGAAATCCTACAAGACTGTGAATCTGGGTGATATCCGTTTCACCTGGCCCTGCCCATCCAGTACCCGGATCACCTCCGGTTTCGGGGCAAGAAGCTCTCCCACGGCGGGAGCCTCCTCAGACCACAAGGGCATGGATATCGGTGCGGCTACCGGTTCCGGGATCGTGGCTGCTGCAGCGGGGACCGTGGTGATTGCTACATACAGCTATTCGGCCGGGAACTACGTCATGATCAATCACGGCGGCGGGGTATATACGGTCTATATGCATTGTTCCCAGCTGCTGGTAAAGGAAGGACAGCAGGTAAACAGCGGCCAGACCATCGCAAAGGTTGGCTCTACTGGCTATTCTACCGGGCCCCATCTGCATTTTGGGATCCGGGCCGGAGGGGAGTATGTGGATCCGGCCAGGTATGTGAGTCCTTGATTTAACATAATATGGGAAAACCGGCATGGCATCCAGGGTCTGGCTGGCCATGGAAGCGGCCGGCGGACCGGAAAACAGGAGATTGTTGTGGAAGAAGATAAGAAGACAAAGAATAAATTTTGGAAGGGCGTGCTGGTGGGAGCGCTGGTGACGGCTTTCGCGGGTCTCTTTGTGGTAGGAGTCGCCATGGGGATCCAGATGATCGGAAGGGCTGTGATTGACAACGGAGCCCAGGTACTGGTGGCTGACGGAGAGGAAGAGGGTAAGAGCCAGGATTCCATCGATATGCGCCGTGTCAGCCAGAAGGTGGATCTGTTAAAGCAGCTGGTGGATGAGTACTTCCTGTTTGAGGAGGATATTGATCCGGAGATGATGGAGGCCGGGATCTACAAGGGGATGATGGCAGGTCTTCTGGATCCTTATACGGTCTACTACACGCCGGAGGAGTACAAGGCTCTGACTGAGGAGACAGAAGGCGTGTACTGCGGGATCGGAGCCCTGGTAAGCCAGAATATCAATTCCGGCCTGATCACAGCCATCCGTATCTTCAGGAATTCACCGGCAGAGGCAGCCGGGATGAAAAAAGGCGATATCATCTATAAGGTAGGAGATGTGGAAGCTTCTTCCATGGAGCTGGATGTGCTGGTTCAGCAGAAGATACGCGGGGAGCGCAAGACGCCGGTGGATATTACCGTCCTGCGGGATGGTGAGGAGGTAGAGCTCCATATTATCCGTGATATCGTGGAGGTCACTACGGTGGAGTACCAGATGCTGGAGGAGGACACCGGGTATATTCTGGTGAGCCAGTTCGAGCTGGTGACCGGGGCCCAGTTCAAGGAAGCGGTAGATGAGCTGACTAAGCAGGGCATGGAAAAGCTGATCATTGACCTGCGGGACAATCCGGGCGGGGTTCTGGATGCGGTGATTGAGATGGCGGCGTATCTGCTTCCGGAGGATAAGATGGATGGAACCCTGGTATCCACATCGGATAAGGATGGCAAGGGGATCCGCTACTTCAGTGAAGACGGCAAGATCCAGAGCGAGGCCAATGATGGCCGGGGCAAGGACAGCCGGTATCCCCAGCCGGATGGACATCAGGTGGATATCCCCATGGTAGTACTGGTCAACGGGAACTCCGCAAGCGCTTCCGAGGTGCTGGCGGGTGCTCTCCAGGACTATGGAAGCGCCAGACTGGTGGGAACCACCACCTTTGGAAAGGGCATCGTCCAGAGCCTGGTCCCTCTGGCGGACGGTTCCGCGGTGAAGATGACAATCTCCCACTACTATACCCCTTCCGGCTTTGACCTTCACGCCAAAGGGCTGGAACCGGATGTGGAGATAGAGCAGGAGATTCCGGAGGATCTGGAGGATGCCTTTGATATCCCCCTTGACCGGGATAATCAGGTACAGAAGGCCCTGGAGATCCTGGCCGGGGAATAAGTCCGGGAAAAGCAGATAACCGGCAGGCGGCTGCCGCGGATTACAGATCCAGATTCAGGTCCTGCGGGCGGATCCACTGGAGCTTGCGGAGGATTTCGCCAAAGACTGCGGTCAGCAGGGCCGGCAGCAGGAAGCAGACCAGCAGGATTCCCAGCCACATCTGTGTACCGCCGCCCATGGCTGTGTAGACACCGATGGGGCCTACGAAGCCGCAGGTACCCATGCCGGAACCGGCAGGGATATTCTCCATCCGGAAGATGCAGGTGGCCACAGGGCCGGTGATCATGGAGGCCAGGGTGGGCGGGATCCAGATGCGGGGGTTTTTCACAATATTGCCCATCTGAAGCATGGAGGTGCCAAGGCCCTGGGCCAGGAGTCCGCCCACACCGTTTTCGCGAAAGCTCAAGACTGCAAAGCCGATCATCTGGGCGCAGCATCCGGCTGTGGCAGCGCCGCCGGCCAGACCGTCCAGGCTCAGCATGATGCAGATGGCGGCGCTGCTGATGGGCAGGGTCAGGGCGATGCCGATCAGGGCGGATACCAGGATCCCCATAAAGAAGGGCTGCATCTCTGTGGAGGTCTTGACCAGATTGCCGAAAGCAGTCATGAAGGCAGAAACTCCCGGTCCCACGAACTGGGCTATGAGGACGCCGGAGATGATGGTGACGCCTGGGGTCACCAGGATATCGACCCGTGTTTCCCTGGATACGATCTTGCCCAGCTCTGCGGCCACGACGGTGGCTACCAGGGCACCTACGGGTCCGCCCAGGTCATTGCCGGCGATGCCCACGGTGGCGGCGGAGAAGAGCACCAGCTGGGGCGCCTTTAAGGCATAGGCGATTGAGACACCAAGAGCAGCACCGGCGGCACCCTTACAGTAACCGGCGATGGTGGAAAACAGCTGGATATGGGTCTTGTCTCCGAGAGTTCCAAAGATGGTACCGATCAGAAGTGATGCGAAGAGACCGAAGGCCATAGCGCCCAGGGCATCAATCAGGTACGTTTTGACAGTGATGTTGACGTTTTTCCGTTTTAAAAATTCTTTTACGCCTGTCTGTTCCATAATAAGTTCTCCTTGCTGTGTTGGATTTGCTGCAGTCCGGACAGAGGGGATCCCCAAAGAGCCGGTGATACCCTCCGGCAGGACCGTAACAGTATACTGGGACATAAAGGCACACATTTGATCTTCCCTAAATCAAAGCAGTTGCATGAATACTATCATAAGTTCAAAAAAATGGAAAGAAATTTCAGAAAAAAATCCAAAGTATGTTAAAAAAATAACGAAACAGAACAGGGTAAAACTTGACACCAGGGTCCGGTTTTGATTATAACTATGGGAGACGTTTTCCATAAAATGCCCGTCGTCAGAGGCCGGCAGAATATGCAGGAGGCAGACCGTGACACTGAATCAGTTAAAATATGTGGTCATGACCGCAGATACCCATTCCATGAATGAAGCATCCAGGACGCTTTATGTATCCCAGCCCAGTCTTTCGGCAGCCCTCAGGGAGCTGGAGAAGGAGATCGGCATGGAGCTTTTTCGCAGAACCAGCCGGGGAGTGCTGGTGACGCCCCAGGGGGAGGAATTTCTAAGCTATGCCCGACAGGTGGTAGAGCAGAGCCGCCTGCTGGAGGAACGTTTTATTGAGAAGAAGAACAGCAAGAAACGGTTTGGTGTTTCCATGCAGCATTATACCTTTGCCGTGAAGGCATTTGTAGAGCTGGTGAAGCAGTTCGGCATGGACGCCTATGAATTTTCCATCCATGAGACCCGCACCCAGGATGTGATCGCGGATGTGCGGAATTTCCGCAGCGAGATAGGAATCCTCTATGTCAATGATTTCAACCGGAAGGTACTCTCCAAGCTGTTTGCAGAATCGGAGCTGGAATTTTCGGAAATGCTGACCTGCGGGATCTATGTGTATCTCTGGAAGGGACATCCTCTGGCCCAAAAGGCTGAGATCGCCATGGAGGAGCTACAGGAGTATCCTTGTCTCTCTTTTGAGCAGGGGAACCATAATTCCTTCTACTTTGCGGAAGAGGTTCTAAGCACCTATGAGTATAAGCAGCTGATTAAGGCGGACGACAGGGCCACCATGCTGAATCTGATGGTGGGGCTTAACGGCTTTACCTTGTGCTCCGGGATCATCTGTGAGAATCTCAACGGATCAGACTATTGCGCCGTGAAGCTGAAATCCGACGAGACCATGACAATCGGATATCTGAAACGGAAGGGTATGGCTCTTAGTGAGCTGGGGCAGCGGTATCTGGACGAGCTGGCGAAATTCAGGGATTGTGTATTGTAAACTTTACCGTAAAAGCCCATCGGTGCAGGCAATCTGGAATCGTGGTGGCACGGGTTCATAATGGGGCTGGTTATAGAGAAAAACTATAACCAGCCGCTGTTTTTCTGTATTAGACAGGAACAAAACTTCCTGCTATGATATCTGGTAAAGAAAATAAGCAGTCATCCTGATGGCCACAGACGGCTGTCAAAATATTTACCGGCTGTGAGATCTGATATTAGAAAAGGCAGGAGGAACATCATTATGGCAAAGAAATCATATGGGCAGAGAAACCTGAAATTTGAGACATTACAGCTTCATGTAGGGCAGGAACAGCCTGATCCGGTCACGGACGCCAGAGCAGTCCCCATCTACCAGACGTCTTCTTATGTATTCAAAAACAGCGACCATGCGGCAGCCAGGTTTGGCCTTTCGGATCCGGGCAACATCTATGGCAGACTGACCAACCCCACGGAGGATGTGTTTGAGAAGCGGATCGCCGCCCTGGAGGGCGGGGTAGCGGCTCTGGCGGTTGCTTCCGGCGCCGCGGCCATTACCTACACCTTCCAGAACCTGGCCCATGCAGGGGATCATATTGTGGCGGCAAAAAATATCTACGGCGGCACCTACAACCTGCTGGCCCATACCCTTCCGGAGTATGGGGTAGAGACCACTTTTGTGGATCCCTTTGACCTGGATGAGGTGGAAGCGTCGATCCAGGAGAATACCAGGGCCATCCACATCGAAACTCTGGGAAATCCCAATTCTGATGTGGTGGATATTGAGAAGCTGGCCGGTATTGCCCATGCCCACAAGATTCCGCTGGTGGTGGACAATACCTTTGCAACCCCCTACCTGGTCCGCCCCATTGAGTATGGCGCGGATATCGTAGTCCATTCCGCCACCAAGTTCATCGGTGGACACGGCACTACCATAGGCGGAGTCATCATTGACAGCGGAAAATTTGACTGGGAGGCCAGCGGGAAGTTCCCGTCCCTGACAGAGCCAAACCCCAGCTATCACGGGATCAGCTTTACCAGGGCGGTAGGCGCGGCGGCATTTGTCACCAAGATCAGGGCGATCCTTCTGCGGGATACGGGAGCTACCCTTTCTCCCTTTCATGCCTTCTTCTTCCTCCAGGGTCTGGAGACCCTGTCCCTGCGGGTGGAGCGTCATGTGGAGAATGCCCTGAAGGTGGTGGAGTATCTCAATGCCCATCCCCAGGTGGAGAAAGTACATCATCCGTCTGTTTCCGACGATCCAGAGCAGCAGAGGCTGTATGCGAAATACTTCCCCCAGGGCGGCGGTTCGATCTTCACCTTTGAGATCAGGGGAGATGCCCGCAAGGCCAAGGACTTCATTGACAATCTGGAACTGTTCTCCCTGCTGGCCAATGTGGCAGATGTAAAATCCCTGGTGATTCATCCAGCGTCCACTACCCATTCCCAGCTTAATGAGGAGGAGCTGGCAGACCAGGGGATCCGTCCCAATACGATCCGGCTGTCCATTGGGACGGAGAATATTGCGGATATACTGGAAGATCTGGAGGAGGCCTTCAAAGCGGTATTGTAGGGTAATTGTAATTTAAGGGTTACAGTTCACGGGGCGGGGAAAACTGGACAAAGACAGACGTCGAGCCTGGTTGTAAGACTGTTTTTGTCCAGTATTCCACATCGGGCGGACGCCCGATGCTTCTTGTCTGGCGTAGCCGGACAAGAAGATACGCCCGGAGAACAGCACCATTTAAGGGGCGCGTCTGAACCGGGATGCCGCAAATATAATGGAAAATGTGCAGAAAATGTGTTATACTGGCTTTTAGAGCGTGTCTGGATACGCTCGGGGCAGTCCCTGGAAGCGGGACTGCCTGAAGTCTATGACGTAAGATGGAGGAGAGCCAGGGTGAAGTACAGGATTTGTCCGGTCTGTGACCAGAAAATGAAAACAGCGCATTATTGTTCCAACTGCAGGGCCTGGGTGAAGAATCCCTGGGTCCGGGAGGTTGATTATTATCTCAATGAGCGGCATCCTTCCCAGGAGGGGGATTGTTCCTATCACGGAACCAGTGGGAGAAAAAGTGGACCGGCCGGCCAGCCATACAGAGCAGGCGCGGGCCAGAGCCGGAATGGTACGGCAGGCCAGAACCGGACCAGCACATCCGGCCAGTCACAAAGCGTGTATTCTGGCCAGGGCAGAATGCCCGCCGGGAATCCCGGCGGCGGTACGGCTTCCGGTCAGAGCTGGAGCAGTACAACTGCCCAGAACCGGAACAGTATGGCAGTGCCTAACCAGCCCCGGACAGCCGGACAGAATACCGGCGGGGGTGTGTCCGCTTATGGAGGAGCCACCGGCAGTACACCGGGGACATCTGGCGCCAGGTATGCAGCCGCGGCGGGAAAGGGTGGTACCTATACCCATGTGGCAGGGGGAAGATATGGTACGCCCCAGGTACCCAGGGCCACATCGGATCCCAGGCGTCTGATTATCATAGCAGCCGTGATCTTTTTTGCTATTAATATTGTTTTCAGCATTGTCCATACACTATATAAGCTGGATCATCCAGATAACAAAAAGACACCGGAGACCTATGAGTATGATATGGATCTGGGCGGCTATGATGCTTCCGGGGATGAATACTGGTATGAGGATATGTCCGATGAGGAAGCCCGGGCGGAAGGGATATCCTGCAATGGGATGGATCATTTCCAGATCACCGGGGAAGAGATGGAGGAAGTCCTGAGAGGTGTCATGGCGGAATATGACTATGATTTCACCGGTATAGAACGCTGGACGGAGAATGTCAGAAGCAATGATGGGATCACCTGGTATGAATCCACTACGGTGATCAATATTCAGACGGACCATGAGACGGCAGAGCCATATATTGAGGTCAACAGTGATACGGTGACCGGGCAGCTTCACTGGCTGGACATTGATTTAGAGAACCGGGAGCATATGATCCTGTTTCTCAGAGCAGTATTGGGCGCTATGGAGCAGGAGCAGCAGCTGGACCCGGAGGGCGATATTCTGGCGCTGTTTGAGGCAGATATGGTGCCCCTGATTGAGAAGACAGAGAGCTTTGATTACATACTGGGGGATGTGGAAATATACGGAACCCGTTATGATGACGTCTATTCTGTGAGTATCTGGCTGTCCCCCTGGTATGACCAGGAGTAAGGGGCCGGAAAGAAATGGAGAGAGCAGCATGAAGATCAGAGATATTTTAGCCCAGGGAAAGCCAACGCTTTCCTTTGAGGTGTTTCCTCCCAAGACGGAGGACAAGTACGATTCAGTGGCCGGCGCGGTGTCAGAGATTGCAAGACTGAAGCCGGCATTTATGAGTGTGACCTATGGGGCGGGAGGAGGAACCAGCCAGTACACGGTGGACATTGCTTCTTCCATAAAGGATCAGGGGGTAACGCCCCTGGCACATTTGACCTGCGTATCCTCTACCAGGGAGAAGGTTCATTCTGTTCTTTCGGAGCTGAAAAAACGCAATATTGAAAATGTCCTGGCCCTGCGGGGGGATATACCTGCAGACGGGAAGGTGGAGAAGGATTACCGCTATGCTTCCCAGCTGATCGCTGAGATCAAGGCCTTTGGGGATTTCTGTATCGGTGCGGCCTGCTACCCGGAGGGACATGTGGAGTCTGCCAACAAGACAGAGGATATCCTGCATCTGAAGGAAAAGGTGGAGGCGGGCTGTGACTTTGTCACCACCCAGATGTTTTTTGACAACAATATATTATACAATTATCTGTACCGGGTCCGGGAGCAGGGGATCACAGTGCCGGTGATCGCCGGGATCATGCCGGTGACTCACGTATCCCAGATCAGGAGGATCTGCTCTATGTCCGGTACCTATCTTCCGCCCCGGTTCATAGCTATGGTGGACCGCTTCGGACAGAATCCGGCAGCTATGCGGCAGGCAGGGATCGCCTATGCCACTGAGCAGATCATTGATCTGCTGGCCAATCATGTCAATGGAATCCATGTCTATTCCATGAATCATCCCCAGGTGGCTCTGCGGATCCAGGAAAACCTGTCGGAGATTCTGTAGGTGCGGTATGGGATTTGTGTGGAATGAACGGGAGATTCTGCGGTATCTGGGCCATAGGGGCCAGGAGGTTCCTGAGAATCTGATGATTCTGATCCGGGGCTGTGAGCAGGAGCTGGAGGATGTGGCCGCGCCCAGGGCTTTCTGGAGAGAGTATCCCCTCCAGATCCGGGATCATGTGCTGGATCTGTGTTGCTTCCAGACAGAAAGCCGGAACCTGGAGCGGAATCTGAAGGACTGTGAGCGGGTACTGCTGTTGGGGGCGACCCTGGGCAGCGGGGTGGACCGTCTGCTAAAAAGGTATGGAAGGCTGGAAATGAGCCGTGCCGTGGTGCTCCAGGCTGCGTCGGCTGCCATGCTGGAGACCTTCTGTGATGAACAGAATGAGACTCTGAAACAGGAATATCTAAAAAAGGGATGGTACCTGCGGCCCCGGTTCAGCCCTGGCTATGGAGACTTAAAGCTGGAATGCCAGGGGCCCCTGGTGGCAGCCCTGGAGCTGTCCAAACGGATCGGGGTGACCCTGACAGACAGCCTGCTTATGGCACCTTCCAAGTCGGTGACAGCCATCATAGGCGCCAGCAGGCTTCCTAAGGACTGTACGGTTCATGGCTGTGAGTCCTGCGCAAGGACTGACTGTCTGTACCGCAGACAGTCAGCGGGGCAGTGACGCTCTGGGTACAATCAGAATGTAACAGTTCAGATATTTTTTGAACTGTTACATCAGAATAACAGTAGGGAGACATGAGATGGATATTTTGAAGGAATTGCAGCAGCGGCTTCTGTTCTGTGACGGAGGGATGGGCAGCCTGCTTCAGGAAAAGGGGCTGGGGGCCGGGGAGCTTCCGGGGACCTGGAATATCAGCCATCCTGAGATTCTGGTGGAGATCCACCGGAAATATCTGGAGGCGGGTGCCGATATCATCACTACCAATACCTTCGGCGTGGATGCATTAAAATACAATGCACACACAGAGTACCAGCTTGAGCCGGTCATAGAGGCAGCAGTGAAGAATGTAAAGGAGGCGATCCGCCAGAGCGGGCGGCAGGCCTTTACAGCCCTGGATCTGGGACCTACGGGAAAGCTCTTAAAGCCCCTGGGGGATCTGGCTTTTGAGGATGCCTGTGATCTGTACCGGCAGATAGTGGATAACGGAGCCCGTGCAGGCGCGGATCTGGTTCTGATCGAAACCATGAGCGACAGCTATGAGACCAAGGCCGCGGTTCTGGCCGCTAAGGAGGCATGCAGTCTTCCGGTATTTGTCACCGTCACCTTTGACGGGCGTGGGAAGCTTCTTACGGGCGGTAGTCCGGCCTCCATCGTGGCCATGCTGGAAGGGCTGGGAGTGGATGCCCTGGGGATCAATTGCGGACTGGGGCCCCTTCAGATGAAGGAGATCGTCAGGGAGCTTCTGGAGGTGTCCTCCCTTCCGGTGATCGTCAATCCCAATGCGGGTCTTCCGCGGAGTGAGAATGGACGGACGGTCTATGATATCGATGGGGACGAATTTGCCGCGGCCATGGAGGAGATCGTGGGCCTGGGCGCCAGAGTGGTGGGTGGCTGCTGCGGCACTACGCCGGAACATATCAGAAAGACGGTGGAGCGGTGCAGGCATCTGACGCCGGTGCCGGTGACGAAGAAGCACCGGACGGTGGTGGCTTCCTTTGCCCAGGCAGTGGAGATCGGCAGGGATCCGGTGCTTATCGGGGAACGGATCAATCCCACCGGCAAATCCAGATTCAAGCAGGCCCTGCGTGATCATGACCTGGATTACATTCTCCGGGAGGCAGTTTCACAGCAGGAGCACGGAGCCCATGTCCTGGATGTGAATGTGGGCCTGCCGGAGATCGACGAACCGGCTATGATGGAGGAGGTGGTCAGAGAGCTTCAGAGCATCCTGGATCTGCCCCTGCAGATCGACACCTCCGATATGGAAGCCATGGAGCGCGCCCTGCGGGTCTACAACGGTAAGGCCCTTATTAATTCCGTCAATGGGAAGGAGGAGTCCATGAGGGCCGTATTCCCCCTGGTGAAAAAATATGGCGGAGTGGTGGTGGCCCTGGCTCTGGATGAGGACGGGATCCCGGATACGGCTAAAGGCCGGATCCAGGTTGCCAGAAAGATCTATGAGACGGCTGCCTGGTACGGCATCGCCCAGGAGGATATCCTGGTGGATGCCTTGTGTCTGACTGTAAGCTCCGACAGCAGGGGGGCGCTGACCACCTTGGAGACCCTGCGGAGAGTCCGGGATGAGTTGGGAGGAAAAACCATCCTGGGAGTGTCCAATATCTCCTTTGGCCTGCCCCAGCGGGAAATCATCAATGCCGCTTTCTTCACCATGGCGATGCAGGACGGACTAAATGCCGCCATCATCAATCCGAATTCGGAGGCCATGATGCGGGCCTACTACAGCTTCCGGGCCCTTATGGATCTGGATGCCCAGTGCGGGGACTATATTTCCGTCTACAGCGGCCAGACAGCTTCGCTGGGACAGAGTGCAGTCCGGGGCCAGACTGGGGCTGCCGGGAACGGGATGTCCGGAGCCGGCGGGTCCGGCAGCGGTACTCCCGGAACCGGTACGTCTGGAACCGGCGGGGCAGCAGGAGGGTCAGGCCCTGGTCTGGGCGCCAGCATCAGCCGCGGGCTGAAGGAACAGGCAGCCCAGGTGGCAGGGCAGCTTCTGAAGACAGCAGATCCCCTGGAGGTGATCAACCAGGAGATCATCCCGGCCCTGGACCAGGTGGGCAGGGGCTTTGAGAAGGGGACAGTCTTTCTTCCCCAGCTTCTCATGAGCGCGGAGGCAGCCAAGGCGGCCTTTGAGATCATCAAGGAGCAGATGGCTATGTCCGGACAGACCCAGGAGAAGAAGGGAACCATCATCCTGGCTACCGTCAAAGGTGATATCCATGACATCGGGAAGAATATTGTCAAGGTGCTTCTGGAGAACTATGCCTACGAGGTTCTGGATCTGGGAAAGGATGTGCCGCCGGAGCGGGTCGTGGAGGTGACTGTGGAGCAGCAGGTGAAGCTGGTGGGCCTCAGCGCCCTGATGACCACTACAGTTCCGGGGATGGAGGAAACCATCCGCCAGCTCAGGGAAAAGGCGCCCTGGGCCAGGGTAATGGTAGGTGGCGCCGTGCTGACAGAAGATTATGCCCGGACCATGGGCGCTGACCGTTACTGCCGGGATGCCATGGCATCCGTCACCTTTGCGGATGAAGTGTTTGGAAAGCAGGGAAGTGCCGGAGTGTGATATGACAGGAAACAGCAGAACTTAAGAACCAGAAGAAATCAAAAAAGGGGCTGTCGGAAAATGACCGCTGTACACAATATATTGTGTTGATATTCATCGAATTACATGATATATTGCGGATAAGGGGCCATTTCCCGACAGCCCTTTGTGCTTTAAGCCTACTTCTCCATGGCAAGCCCGCGGATCTGTCCGAGTCCTTTTTTCACTGGCGGCATGGAGATCACGATCAGGGTGAGAACTCCCTCGGCCAGAATGAAGGAATAGTTGTAGACAATAGGATACACCCTGACCAGGATCTGGGGGAAATTGTCCGGCATGTAATCCATCCAGTAGAGATAGCCTCCCAGGGCATGGAAAGCGCCGCGGACCAGGATGCCTGCCAGATAGCCCTTTTGCAGGCCGTTTGCGGAGTGGGAGAAGAAGCCGGCCAGACCCAGACCGGCAAAGGCCAGTATGTAGTCGCAGCAGACCTGGAAGGGGCTTAGGACATAAGGCTCCTGGAGAAACTGCAGGATGCCGTAGGCCAGCCCGGTCAGGATTCCGGTGCGGATCCCGTACCAGTGTCCGATCAGGCAGATGAACAGCATACTGAACAGGGTGACGGATCCCCCATAGGGCAGGGAAAAGACCTTGATGCAGGATGTAACAAAGGAAAGGGCCATGGCAGCGCCGCAGAATACCAGCTGTCTGGCAGAAAGACGGGTTTTCTGGTTCCGGGAGATCACCCCGGCCACCAGCAGCAGAAGGGCGGCCGCGGCCGCGCACAAACAAAAGCCAAGGGTAGTGAGGCTTCCGTCAGGTGTTAAAACAGACATAAAAAATCCTCCTTCGCAAACGCACAGGAGGGGACTACTGTCAGGCAGATGCTTCCTTACGCCGGTATGAACCGGATCAAGTAGTGAGGGTCAGACCATGGTCTTTCTCAGCCCTTAAGGGCTCCCCTAGCGTGTGAAATATGTATGGAACGAAGTATACTCTCATGAAAAAGAATTGTCAAGGAAAAACAAAAAGGCCCTTGTATTTGAATGGGTTTTTGGTACAATAGAAGGTAGGCTGAATCTGTGATTCTCCCGGCCAGGGGGAATACTATGAAAAAACAAACTATGATCAGGGTACGGTGGATTCTGGTGGCGGTCTTTGTGCTGGCGGCAGGCTGTTTCTATGGCTGCGGCCAGGAGGAGGGCCAGGTGGTCCGGCTGTCTGGTGAGAGCCGGACAGAAGGGCTGGTTTCCGTGCTTCCCGGCGGGGAAGATGCCCAGGCCCAGGAGATACCGGGAAGCGATGGCGGACAGAGCACAGGCAGTCCGGAAGCAGCAGAAAGTGGTGCCGGACAGGTACCGGGTCACAAGAGTGTACCGGGAAGTGGCGCCGGACAGACTGAGGGACTCAAAAACAGCGGACAGACCCGGGAAGAGTCCGGGGTCTGCTATGTCCATGTCTGCGGGGAAGTGGCCAGTCCAGGAGTTTACCGGCTTACACAAGGCCAGCGTATCTACGAGGCAGTGGAGGCAGCAGGCGGTTTCACGCCCCAGGCCTCCCGCACATGGCTGAATCTGGCGGAGAAGGTGCAGGACGGTATGAAGCTGGAGGTGCCGGATCTGGATACCGCGGCAAAGCTCCAGTCCTCACGGGATATATGGGGAGCATCCGGGAAACCTGCTGCGGCAGACGGGAGCAGTTCTGGCGCCGGTGACGGCAGAATCAATATCAACACGGCGACCCGTGAGGAGCTGATGCGTCTAAGCGGCATCGGAGAGGCCAGGGCAGAAGATATCATTTCCTACCGCCAGGAAAAGGGATATTTCCAGACCATTGAGGATATTATGAAAGTACCGGGGATCAAGAATGCAGCTTTTCAGAAGATCAAGGACGATATAGTTGTCTGAGGGTAACAGTTCAGAAAACATCTGTGGACGACTTGCATGAATAGAGGGAGAGAGAATGGCACGAGTTCTGGTAGTAGATGACGAGAAATTAATTGTAAAAGGGATCCGCTTCAGTCTGGAGCAGGATAATTTTGATGTAGATTGCGCTTATGACGGGGAGGAAGCTATCAGTCTGGCCAGACAGAATGAATACGATATGGTGCTTCTGGATGTGATGCTGCCCAAACACGATGGCCTGGAGGTATGTCAGGCGATCCGGGAATTCTCGGAGATGCCTATCATCATGCTGACAGCCAAGGGCGGAGATATGGATAAGATCCTGGGCCTGGAATACGGTGCCGATGATTATATTACCAAACCCTTCAATATTCTGGAGGTGAAGGCGAGGATCAAGGCCATCATGCGGCGCAATTCCCGCAAGAACCGCAAATCCAGCCAGCCGGAGAGCCGGATGATCATTGCCAGGGATTTGAAGCTGGACAAGGAGGGACGCAGAGTCTTCATAGGCGAGAAGGAGATCAATCTGACGGCCAAGGAATTCGACCTGCTGGAGCTTCTGGTATGCAATCCCAACAGGGTCTACAGCCGGGAGGAGCTGTTGTCCTTTGTATGGGGGAACAAGGCTACCGAGTCCGGGGATGTACGCACAGTGGATGTCCATGTGCGGCGTCTCAGGGAGAAGATCGAGCCCAGCCCCAGCGATCCCAAGTATGTATATACCAAGTGGGGAGTGGGATACTACTTCCGCTCCTGATGAAAAGCAAAATAAGTCAGTATAGGCGGCAGCTCCCATTATCTGGGCTTTCGCCGGAATGGAGACAGAAGCATGGATATTCTGATTCGGAAGGTGGAACCCGGGGACCTGGATGCGGTGGCCCGGATTGAGGCGGCCTGCTTCCCGGCGGCGGAGGCAGCGCCGGGAAAGGTTCTGGCCCAGCGGATCGCCACATTTCCCGACAGCTTTTTCGTGGCTGTGAAGGATGGGAAGGCGGCTGGTTTTATCAATGGATGTGCTACGGATGAGCGGGTCATCTGCGACCCCATGTTTGAAGATCTGACTTATCACAAGCCGGAGGGGCGCTATCAGAGCATCTTCGGTCTGGATGTGCTGCCGGAGTACCGGCACCAGGGCATTGCCCGCAGACTGATGGAGCATATGATCCAGGATGCCAGAGAGCGGGGAAGGCGGGGACTGATTCTGACCTGCAAGGAACATCTTATGGGATTTTACGGCTCCTTCGGTTACCGGAGTCTGGGTATCTCAGAATCGGTTCACGGGGGAGCAGTCTGGTATGATATGATCCTGGAATTCGAGAACCTGCGGGAGGTGCCATGACCAAGAAAAAGACCATCAGCAAATGGAGACGGCTGGACAATACAGCCAATATCTTTCCGGTAATCGCAAGTGAGTCCATGAGCCAGGTGTTCCGTGTCTCGGTGACTCTTAAAAAGGAGGTCCGGCCAGAGCTTTTACAGCAGGCGCTGGAGGATATCCTGCCGCATATCAGCAATTTCCGGGTGCGCCTGCGCCGGGGGCTTTTCTGGTATTATTTTGAGGAGAATACAAAGATACCGGTGGTGCAGAAGGAGACACGCTATCCCTGCCGGTATATCGACCCCTACAGCAACCGTCAGTTTCTGTTCAGGGTCACCTACTATGAGCGGCGGATCAACCTGGAGATGTTCCATGGGCTGACCGATGGCATGGGGGCTGCCGATTTTCTCAAGGCCCTGACCTGCCGGTATCTGCAGCTGGCAGAGGGAAAAGAGGGCGTGGAATTTTCAGGGGATGAAAAGCCCATGTTCCACAAGTTTTTCGTGGAGGACAGTTATCTGAAGAACTACCAGAATATCCCCCACAGAAGCTACAGCTCCCGTCCCGCCTACCGTCTGGAGGGGCACTACCTTCCGGTGGGGATTTCCCAGATCCTCCATATCTACGCGGATCTGAAGGATCTGAAGAAGGTGTGCCACGGCCACGGGGTCAGTATCACAAAGTACCTTGCAGCTGTAGTGATCTGGTCCATCTGGCAGGAGTATCTGGAAGGGAAGGCCTGGGACCAGCCGGTGGTGCTGAATCTGCCTATTAATCTCCGTGCTTTTTTTGGATCAGATACCATGGCGAACTTTTTTGCCGTCACTATGATCGGGTGCCTCTTTAAAGAGCCGGATATGGATTTTGACCATCTTCTGGGGATCGTTTCCAGACAGATGGACAGAAAGATAGCCAAGAAGCGTCTGGAGGAGTGCATTTCCTACAATGTTTCCAATGAGAAAAAGTGGTATCTGAGGGTAACGCCTCTTGTGATCAAAAGCATCGTCCTGAAGCTGGTATTCCGGCTCAAGGACAGGGCTTATACCATGACCTTGTCCAATATCGGCCCTGTATCGGTGGATGAACGCTACCAGGACGAGATCGAGAGGTTCCATGTGATTATCGGTGTATCCCGGAGACAGCCGGTGAAATGTACCGTGTGTTCTTATGGGGAAGAGGTGGTCATCACCTTTGCCTCTGTCTTCTCGGACAACCATCTGCAGCGTGGCTTTATGGATAAGCTCCATGAGGACGGCATCAGTCTGAGGGTGGAGGGGAATGATCCTTCTGCCGCCCGCAAACGGGATATGTATCCGCGGGTCCGCAAAGTCCTGGTCCGTCAGAAGGGCGGGGAGGCAAAGGCGTCCCGCATGGTGAAGCGGGTGGGAAGGACCGGCGGAACCATCGCCAGGGGAACAAAGGAATACCTGGGCGGAGACCGGGATCTGAAAGAAGAACTGAAACGGAGGCTTCATGTCTGAAACCGGCATATCCAAACCGGATGCCGGATCAGAGGATAGGAATATATATGAGAGATAAGAAAGTGAGCCTGCGCGGCGCGCTGGTCCGCGACATGATGAAGGATATGATGGAGACGGCCAGGGGACACAAGTTCCAGACCGGGGAGGTACGCAAGAATCCCAGAGAACGGGTCTGGATCTGTCCGGAGGGCTGTGAGTATGAGATCATTGAAAGGGAAGAATTCCGGATGGAGTACCTGCAGCCGGCTGGGATCGCCACAGGGCGGGTGATCCTGCAGCTTCACGGCGGCGGCTACATCGGACCTATGAAGAATATTTACCGGGATTTTGCGAAGCTCTATTCCAGATACAGTATGGGGGCCGATGTGCTGACGGTGGACTATAGGGTAGCGCCGGAACATCCTTATCCCGCGGCGCTTGAGGATGCCCTGGACGCCTACCGCTGGCTGATCCAGGAACGGCGGTACAAGGCGAAGAATATCATCGTCGCAGGGGATTCTGCCGGGGGCGGGCTGGCATTTGCCATGGTCATGTATCTGAGGGATCACAGGCTGCCGCTGCCTGGCGGGATCATCGGCATGTCCCCCTGGGGGGATTTAACCTGCAGCGGGGAGAGTTATGAGACAAATTACAGCCGGGATCCCCAGTTTGGCAATACCAGGGACAGTATGCTCTATAACTGTCCCTATGTGGGAGACGAGGATCCTGAGAATCCCTATATATCCCCGGTGTTTGGCAGCTTTGCCAAGCTTCCGCCGGTGCTTTTGCAGGCCGGAAGCGAGGAGATGCTTCTTAGCGACACCCTGACCATAGCCGGGAAGCTGCGCGGGGAGCACAGAAAGCTCAGGGTGTCGGTCTATGACGGGATGTTTCATGTGTTCCAGATGGCATACCGGCTGGTGCCTGAGGCCAGGGAAGCCTGGGAGGAAGTGGAGACATTCCTGCATATCGTCTACAAGCTCCAGAAAGGGTCTGGAGGGAAGAAAGTCCGGGTGGTCCGCAATCCCGGAAAGGGGAGGCGGCCATGAGGATTACGGTGGTGGCAGTGGGCAAGGTGAAGGAACGGTTTTTTGCCAATGCCATCGGGGAATACAGCAAACGTCTCAGCCGCTACTGCAAGCTGGATATCCTCCAGGTAGCGGATGAGAAGACGCCGGATGGGGCCGGCAGTGCCCTGGAGCGGCAGATCCGGGATAAGGAAGGGGAACGGATCCTGGCACAGCTTAAAGAGGGGATGTATGTGGTGGCCCTGGCTATTGAGGGGAAGATGCTTTCCTCTGAGGAGCTGGCATCCCGGATCCAGCAGCTGGGCACAGGGGGACAAAGCCATATCGCCCTGGTGATCGGCGGTTCCCTGGGACTGTCGGAGGCGGTGCTTAAGCGGGCTGACTGCCTGCTGAGCTTCTCCCGGATGACCTTTCCCCATCAGCTGATGCGGGTGATTCTGCTGGAGCAGCTCTACCGCGGGTTTCGGATCATAGCGGGAGAGCCATATCATAAGTAGGCAGATAACATCCCGGAAAGGGGGGAACCATCTTTGCCGGATGTACGGCGGATTGCATGGTCATCCTGCCCGTTCCCGGACATTTATAACACGGCAACCTTTCAGATATGCCGGCTGTCTGTACAGCCGGGTGTCTGGATTGTTACATATATTATATGTACCTCCGGAATCTCAACTCCGGAAGCACGCATCAATCATATAAGGAGGCATGATTTACTATGAAACGATTCAAAAGACAATGGATGACCGGGCTTGGGGCCGTGCTGCTGGCCTCAGCCCTTACGGTGACAGCCTGGGCGGCAGAGAGACTTGATACAGTCTCCGATACCTACTGGGACGAGAACACAGTTACCATGGCCCGCTGGGACGAGGTGGACGATGCTTACCAGTATGAGGTCTATTTGTACCGGGATGAGAGCAAGGTGACGGAGAAGACCACCTCCAAGAATTATTTCAATTTCAAGAGTTTTATGACCAAAGAAGGGGATTACATTTTCCGGGTCCGTGCTCTTGCCAAGCGCAGCAGCAAGGACTATACCAATGGATACTGGTCAGATGATTCGGACAGCTGTTATATATCCGAAGATTATGCCGAACTCCTCAAAAACGGCGGTCAGATTGACACGGAGAATGCAGGCCCCGGCGCACCCGCCAAAGAGGCAAAGGGAGCCTGGGTTCAGGATGAGACCGGCTGGTGGTACAAGAATGCGGACGGTACCTACCCGACAGACGGGTGGTTCCAGGATCCGGCAGATGGCCGCTGGTATTTCTTTGATCCCCAGGGCTACATGGTGACCGGCTGGATCGAGCGGGACGGTGCCCGCTATTACTGCGATGCCCAGGGAACTCCCTCCGGCGCCATGGTGACCGGAACCTATACGGTGGACGGGGTGGAATACCAGTTCAGTGAGTCCGGGGCTCTGGCCCAGTAGGGATGAGTCCGGGCACCTTGTTATCTGGTTTATGAAAATTGGCCGTTCCGGTCAGTCTGCGCATCTGCGGCGCAGGCTGGCCGGAATATTTTTATCTGCCTCTCATATAATGAAATTATGAAGGAGGTGGACATGGGCTGTAAGGAAGATGTTTTACAGATTTTCCCAAAAGATATCCGGTTTATTCTGGGACAGGTATCCGTGGATTTCGGGCAGGTGCAGGAAATCCGGCTGCGGGTTCAGGGCCCTCTTCTTATGATCTGTCAGAATCAGGAATTCTACGTTACTTCAGAAGGAACATTAAGTACACAGGCAAGGGACGCTTATGAGGTGTCTGCCAGAGAACTGAAAGAGACACTGGAATATATGGGACGGTATTCTCTGTATGCCTTTGAAGAGGAGATGAAGCAGGGCTTTCTCACCATACCCGGAGGTCACAGGGTTGGGCTTGCAGGAAGAACTATATGTGATGAAAAAGGTATCCGGTCCATGAAATATATATCATCCATCAATGTCCGTCTCGCCCACCAGATCCGTGGATGTGCAGATCCGGTGCTTCCATGGATGTATGAAAGGGGGGAAATCTGTCATACCCTGATCCTTTCCCCGCCCAGATGCGGAAAGACGACGCTTCTGCGGGATCTGGTCCGTCAGATCTCCGATGGAGGCCGGGAGCATCCAGGCATGAACGTGGGGGTGGTGGACGAGCGGTCAGAGATCGCGGCCTGTTATCAGGGAGTTCCCCAGAATGACCTGGGCATCCGTACCGACGTGCTGGACTGCTGTCCCAAGGCCAGGGGGATCTGGATGCTGATCCGTACCATGTCCCCCCAGGTGATCGCAGTGGACGAGATCGGAAGCAGGGAGGAGATGGAGGCCCTGGAATATGTGATGAACTGCGGCTGCCGGATCATAGCCACCATCCATGGCAGTTCCATAGAGGATGTGCAGAAGAAACCTGCCCTGGCGAGGCTGGTGGCAGAGCGGTGGTTTGGACGGTACCTGATCCTAAAGCCCCAGAAAAAGGTGGGAGGAAGGATCGGAATCTACGACGGACAAGGAGTAAAACTGTGTGAGACAGGAGGCGGATAGTGTGGGGATAGGCGTGATGATGAAGCTTTTTGGCAGTGTACTGCTTATGACAGGAACCTCCGGCTACGGATTCTGGAAAGCCGCATGCTACAAGCGCCGGATCAGCCTGCTGGAGCAGCTGCGTCAGATGGTATTTCTGTTAAAAGGACAAGTACTCTATGCCAACGCGACTCTGGAGGAGGCCTTCGAGGCAGTGGGAAAAAGGACAGAAGGGCAGCTGTCCCGGCTGTTCCTCTATGTGGCAGAGCGGATAAAAAAGCAGCAGGGGGAAGTGTTTTTTACCATATGGAAGGAGGCCGTGGCAGAGCTGCTGGCAGACTCGGAGTTAAAGGCGGAGGACAGACAGCAGCTGACAGCCATGGGAGAGCATCTGGGCTTTCTGGATAAGGACATGCAGGAGCGGAATCTGCTTCTGTATCTGGAGCAGCTGGATCTGGGGATCAGGGAGCTGCAAAGCCACAGGCAGGAGCGGTGCAGACTATACACCAGCCTGGGAGTCATGGCCGGAATGTTCCTGGCCATATTGCTGTGCTGAAGGAGGGCATATGGGGGTCAATCTGATATTCAAAATAGCGGCGGTAGGAATTCTGGTATCCGTCATCTGCCAGGTCCTGAAACACAGCGGAAGAGAGGAGCAGGCATTTCTGACCAGTCTGGCAGGCCTGATCCTGGTGCTGTTCTGGATGGTGCCGTACATATATGAGCTTTTTGAGACCATCAAGAATTTATTTGCGTTGTAGGAAATTTCCGGTTTATCCGGGTTAGGAGATGGGACATGAATATCATAGCGATTGGGGTTATGGGGATCACGGCAGTGCTCCTGGCAATCCAGATGAAGGGAGTCCGGGCAGAGTACGGCACCTGTCTGGCCATTGCTGCAGGGTGCCTGATCAGCTTTTTCGCGGTGGGCAAGATGAAGACGATCTTTGATGCCATGGCGCGGATTCAGGATATGATCCGGCTCCAGGATGTTTATCTGTCCATTCTTTTGAAGATGGCAGGGATCACCTATGTGGCGGAATTTTCCTCTGGCATCTGCCGGGATGCGGGTTATGGAGCCATCGGGAACCAGATCGAGATCTTCGGGCGGCTGACAATTCTGGCGGTCAGTATGCCCATAATCCTGGCGCTGCTGGATGTGCTGCAGGGGTTTGCGGCATGAGGCGGGGGAGAGCCGGCAGGAGGGCAGGCGGGCTGTATGGGAAGGAAGGCAGGAGACCGAGGCCAGGACAGGCGGGAAAGGCCGGGAGCCTGCCCAAAAGGTGGCTGGGATGGATGGCCGTAATGGTATTTTTGGCTGTGCTGTGCCAGGGGAGGATGGTATGTCAGGCCGCCATGCCGGGAAATGCCGGAGAAGAGCCGGTCTGGGAGAGCAGCTGGGCACCGGCTGCAGAAGTCCATACCTGGAAGAAGGAGACCGGGCCGGAACCGGATTCTGGAATTGCAGACCTTCTGCCTGACACAAAGGACTGGGCGGATATCGACCAGTTCCTTCTGGGACAGCAGTCCCAGGGGGAGACTCTGGCCTTTTCAGATCTGGTAAAGGCCCTGGCACAAGGCAGGGGGAAGGAGGCAGGACGCATTATCCTGACGCTGTTTGAGACAACCTTTGTCAGGGAGATACGAAACGGAGGGCGTATGGCGGGACAGCTTCTGGCCCTGGGAATTATGGGGGCGGTGTTTACAAGCTTTTCCGGTATCTTCCAGTCGGGCCAGGTATCGGAGACGGGATTTTTCCTGACCTATCTTCTGGTGGCGGCAGTGCTGGCGGCAGCAGTGCTGGACGGGGTGGTGATCACCAGCCAGGTGCTGGAGCGGCAGGTGGAATTTATGAATGTGCTGCTGCCTTCTTATCTGATCGCGGTGACCTGGGCGGGGGGAAGTCTCACCGGAGCGGCCTGGATGGAGTTCTTCCTGTTTCTTCTGGCCGTGGTTCCCTGGCTGTACCTGAAACTGCTTCTTCCCCTGGTCCGCATCTACACCCTGCTGGTCATGGTTGGAAATATGGGGAAAGAGGACAGAATGTCCCGTATGGCCCAGCTGGTCCAGAGCATTGTCCGCTGGGGCAGCAGATCCCTGATCGGCGCGGTGGCAGGCTTCCAGATCGTCCAGGGTATGGTGCTTCCCTATGCGGACGCGGTGAAGAATACGGGGCTTGAAAAGCTGCTGCAGATGATTCCGGGACTGGGGCAGGGGGTGGGTGCCGCGGCCAGGGTCATCCTGGGTTCCGGGGTGCTGATCCGCAATGCCATGGGAGCGGCAGCAGTCATAATCCTTCTGCTTCTCAGTCTGGTGCCGGTGATGAAGCTGGCAATCCTCTGTGTTCTTTACAAGGCCGCGGCATCGATCCTCCAGCCGGTGGGGGACAGGCGTCTGGTGGCCTGCATCGCCGGGGTGGCGGAGGGAGAGAGGATGCTGCTGGGGCTGACGGTGGCAGGTATGATGGTCTTTGTACTGACCATTGCACTGGTCTGTGCAGGGGCGAATCTGGCTTACTTTGCCTGAGAAATCCGTATGGAGGGAAGGAAAATGGAACAGCTCTATGGATGGATCCGCAATCTGGCAGGCTATTTCGTATTTCTGGCTGTGCTGGAACAGCTGATGTCCGGCAGCAGATCCGGGCGGTATGTCCGCTTCTTTGCGGGGATTATCCTGATCCTGCTGGTGTTAAAGCCTCTGACCGGCGGACTGCATCTGGAGGATGCCCTGGTCCGGGAGTATGAAGCTCTTTTGTTTCAGTATGACACAAGGGATCTGCGGCAGGAAATATCCGGCGCGGAAAACCAGCGTCTGGAGCGGATCATGGACCAGTATGAGCTGGCTGTGGCCCAGACTGTGGAGGAACTTGCCAGGGCAGAGGGATATAAGGTATACGGGTGTGTGGCTGTGATCCGGCGGGATAAAGGCAGCGACCGGTTCGGGGAGGTGGTGGAGATACAATTGTCTGTGGGCAATCAGGACAATGTGGGATATGATGATTCAGAGAGGCTGAAAAAGAAAGTTGCTGTCTGTTATGATCTGGAGGAGGAGCATGTGGAAATTCAAATCGTGGAAAGGGAAGGATAAATGGCTGTTTCTGGCAGTAGCCGGAGTGATCTTATGTATTCTGGCATTTCCGGCAGAACAGCTGGCAGAACGGGGAAGGACGGGAACAAAAGCGGAGTCCGGATCCGTCCGGGCCGGGGAAGCCGGCGGAGAGGAAGGTGTGGATCTGTTCTTTGGCTCTGACGGGCAGGAAGCCGGAGCAGCGGCAGTGGCGGGGGGGAATTTCCAGGAAGGGGTGGAGGCTTCCGCAGGCGGGAGCATTTCCTATGAGGAACAGCTGGAGAAGCGGATCCGGGAGCTTTTGCGGTATGTGGACGGGGTGGGAAAGGTGGATGTGCTGGTGGTCTTAAAGGCATCATCGGAGAAGGTGATCCATGTGGACGGGAACATCACCTATTCCCTGACCGAAGAGACAGACGGAAACGGCATACGGCGCAAGACAGAGAGCCGGGAGGAAACAAAGGATACGGTCCTAAGCTCGGGAAACGGGCAGAATGCGCCGGTGATTGAGAAGGAGATACGTCCGGAGATATCCGGAATCATCATCAGCGCCACCGGCGGAGGGAGTCCGGCAGTATGCGCGGAAATTTCTGCCGCAATGGAAGCATTATTTGGCCTTCCCCCTCATAAGATAAAAGTACTAAAGCGGGTGGAATAAAGGAGTGTCATGTATGAAATTAAGAAAATTCAGAACTGAGCGGAAGGATGGAAATGGAAATATGAAAAAACTATTCCGCAGGAACCAGATCATCATCACGACTCTGGCGATTATGATCGCAGCAGCAGGCTATTTAAACTACGCAGGGAAGAAGGAGCTGGAAGCCAGCACAGATACAGGGATCCAGGAGGCCGGAATGCTGGAGATCTCAGACGAGGATCTTCTGATGGAGAACCAGGCGGCCAATTATTACTATCCCGGGGAGATCGAGGAGGCAGAATCTCTGGCCGAGCATTACGATCCGGCCCAGACGGAAGCCGGACAGCAGCTGGCGGAGATCGACAGCTGGGACGGAGACGAGGAAGCAGGGATGGACAGTCCCGGAGAGGCGGTGCTGACCAGCGGCCTGACTGTCGCTGATTACATAGCCAACGTGCAGCTGAACCGGGAGCAGATCCGGGCGAAAAATAAGGAAACCCTCAACAGTATCATCAACAATACCAACATTGAGGAATCAGCCAAGCAGGAGGCTATCCAGAACATGATCGCCATGACTGCCATCGCCGAGAAGGAAAATGCCGCCGAGACCCTGCTCCAGGCCAAGGGCTTTGCAGATCCGGTGGTAAGCCTGACAGACGGCAAGGTGGATGTGGTTATCAACGCTGCCAGCATCACGGACCAGCAGCGGGCCCAGATCGAGGATATCGTCAAGCGCAAGACCGAGGTGCCGGCAGACGGGATAGTGATTACTCTGCTGAACCTGGGAGAATAGGGGCAACAGTTCAGACGGCCCGTCTGAACCGTTACGAATAGGGGAATTAATTTGAAAACATGCCTATGCAAACCTGGCTCCTTTTGATATAATGAAATAAGTTTCATAAGTTTGTTTGAGTTCAGGAGGTATGGCTGTGGCAGAATCAGATGAGAGAAATACACATAAGGTCTACGAGACGGATAAAATCGGCGAGGTCCAGATCGCGGATGAGGTGGTTGCCATCATCGCCGGTCTGGCAGCTACAGAGGTAGAGGGCGTGGATTCCATGGCAGGCAACATCACCAATGAACTGGTGGGTAAGCTTGGCATGAAGAACTTGTCCAAGGGAGTCAAGATCGATGTGACAGAGGAGCATGTATCCGTGGATCTGTCACTGAATATCAAGTATGGATACAACATCCCGGATGTAAGTGAGAAGGTTCAGGATAAAGTAAAAAGCGCGATCCAGAATATGACGGGACTTACGGTTCTGGAGGTGAATATCCGGATCGCCGGTGTGAATTTTGCAGACGGGAATTAGAGAAAAGACAAAAAGCCCGGGAGCCTCTGGCTGCTGCCAGACTCCCGGGCGGATTTTTGCGTTTAATTGAACACGATGATTCCGGCGATGGCGATCAGCGCGCCGAACAGTTTTTTCCATTCAAAGGGGGATTTTTCTACCCCGAACAGGCCAAACAGTTCAATTCCATATGCCACGACGATCTGGGTGATCACGATCAGCAGCGTAGCCCTGGCCGGACCCAGGCCATCCATGCTTTTGATGACCGTGTAGGTGATGAAGGCGCCGATGACACCTCCGGCCAGCATGTAGAGGGGCCGCACCTGCAGGATGGCGTCTATGGGACTTTTATCCCCCCAGAACCAGAGCAGGACGCAGGTGAGAAATGCTGTCAGCTGCACCCAGCCCGCGGACACCCAGATGCCGGTCTGTTTCGTCACCTCTGTATTTAATACTCCCTGAATACTCATAAGCGCACCGGAAACCAGCGCAATCATAAATCCCCACATAATCGGACCTCCTGGTTCTTTGTCATGATTGTTTTCCTGATTAGGATTTCCAGAGAAGGAGAAAATATACCATGAACACTTAATCAACAGACAGGGAATGGGTGCCGGAGACGAAGCATGATGGAAATGCTTGTGAAACCTGGAAAAATGTGTTATGATACCTACCAGGTATCCAGAGATCTTTGTGCCAGGAGGAACAGACCGATGACCAGAAGAGAGATGCGGGAGCATTGCTTCAAGATGCTTTTTGGAGTGGTTTTTTATCCGCCGGAGGAGACGAAAGACCAGGCGGAGCAGTATTTTGAGTCCCCCCAGGAGGAGGACACTACAGAGGACGGAGCCGTGGAGATCATCCACCAGGTTGATATGGGCGAGACAGACCGCGCATTTCTCATTGACCGGGTGGAAGGCATGGCAGGGAAGATCCCGGAGCTGGATGGGAAGCTGGACGTGGTGGCCCATGGCTGGAAGACCCGGCGCATGGGACGGGTGGAGCTGACGATTCTGCGGCAGGCTCTTTATGAGATGGCCTATGACAGCGAGGTACCGGACAAGGTGGCGATCAATGAAGCCGTGGAGCTGGCCAAGCGGTTCGGCGGCAGGGATTCCGCGGCTTTTGTCAACGGTGTACTGGCGAAAATCGTAAAACAGGAGTAATATGGCAGGTATTTATTCAGTATCACAGGTTAATTCCTATATTAAGAATATGTTTGCCCAGGACTTTGCCCTGAACCGGATTTCGGTCCGGGGCGAGGTGTCCAACTGCAAATATCACACTTCTGGACATATTTATTTTACACTGAAGGACAAGACCGGGACTTTGTCGGCTGTGATGTTTGCCAGCCAGAGGCGCGGTCTTTCTTTTCAGATGGCGGAGGGGCAGCAGGTGGTGGTGGAGGGTTCCGTGGATGTCTATGAGCGGGACGGCAAGTACCAGCTTTATGCCAGGAAGATCCAGCAGGAGGGCCTGGGGGATCTGTTTGCCCGGTTTCAGAAGCTTAGGGACGAGCTGGAGGAGATGGGGATGTTCTCCCCGGAATACAAGCAGCCCATTCCCCATTATGCCAGGACAGTAGGGGTGGTGACGGCTTCCACCGGAGCCGCCATCCGGGATATCATGAATATCTCCGCCCGGAGGAATCCTTATGTGCAGCTTGTGCTCTGTCCGGCCCTGGTTCAGGGCCAGGGAGCGGCAGAGAGCATAGCCTCCGGCATACGCAGGCTGGATGCCATGGGGCTGGATGTGCTGATCGTGGGACGCGGCGGCGGTTCCATCGAGGATCTCTGGGCCTTCAATGAGGAGCTGGTGGCCAGGGCTATTTTCGAATGCCGGACACCGGTGATCTCTGCGGTAGGACATGAGACCGACGTGACCATCGCGGACTATGTGGCGGATCTGCGGGCGCCTACTCCGTCGGCGGCGGCGGAGCTGGCGGTCTTTGATTATGCCCGGTTTGCGGGACAGATGGAGCTTTATGAGGCAGCCTTCACCCGCTCTTTGGGGCGCAGGCTGGAGCAGTGCCGCTACAGGATCAACCAGTACCGGCTGCGTTTTCAGATTCATGACCCCATCCGTCAGATCCATGAGAGGAGGCAGCAGCTGGCTGACTGGGAAGACCAGATGGGCCAGATTCTGGAGCAGAAGCTGATGACGGCGAAGCACCGGCTGGCTCTGGCCAGCGGCCGCCTCCACGGATTATCTCCCCTGGAGCGGATCAGCGGCGGTTTTGGGTTCGTGACAGGGGAGTCAGGAGCGCGGATCGCCCATGTCCGGGACGTCCGTGAGGATGAGGTGATCACGGTGCGGATCTCGGACGGCAGTCTGAAAGCCAGGGTGCTGGAACGTACCTTGCAGCAGCAGGAAGACGGCCGGGAGGGATGAGACGGCGCATGGCTTCAGTGGCTGCGTATCACCATAGCACCGGTATCCATATGGTTTGTATGATTGTATATAACAGTGTTGAGAAAGAGATTTAAAGGAGCCAGTGATGGGAGAGACAGAGGGAAAGACGATTGAGGAGACATTTAAAGAGCTGGATGGGATCATGGAGAAGCTGGAAGCACCGGACACCAGTCTGGAGGATTCCTTTGCCTTCTATGAAGCGGGGATGAAGCTGGTGCGGGAATGCTCGGAAAAGATAGATAAGGTGGAAAAGAAGATTCTGATCCTGCAGGAAGGAGGCGGTGACCATGAAGATGTATGAGGAGCTTGGGAAGCGGACCGCCCAGGTGGAGGCTGTGGTGGAGCAGTATCTCCCGGAGGAGGCAGGACATCAGAAGACCATTTTTGAGGCCATGAATTACAGTGTCCGGGCCGGAGGCAAGCGTCTGCGCCCCATGCTGATGCTGGAGACCTACCGTCTGTTTGGCGGTCAGGGGAAGGAGATAGAGCCCTTTATGGCGGCTGTTGAGATGATCCATACATCCTCACTGATTCACGATGACCTGCCATGTATGGACAATGATGAGCTGCGCAGGGGCAAGCCCACTACCTGGGTTAAGTATGGCTACGATATGGCCGTGCTGGCCGGAGATGCCCTGATGATCTACGCCTTTGAGACGGCGGCAAAAGCCTGCCAGGAAGGCCCGGGGGAGAAGGCCGGACTGGTGGCCCGGGCCATGGGACTGCTGGCTGCAAAGACCGGCATCTATGGGATGATCGGCGGCCAGGTGGTGGATGTTGAGCTGACCGGCAGGCCGGTGGGCCGGGAACAGCTGGATTTTATCTACAGGCTGAAGACAAGCGCTCTTTTAGAGGCTTCCATGATGACCGGCGCCCTTTTGGCAGGCGCGGAGGAGGACCAGCTAAGGACAGTGGAGCAGATCGCCGCGGCAGTGGGACTTGCATTCCAGATCCAGGACGATATCCTGGATGTGACCGGCACCCCGGAGCAGCTGGGCAAGCCGGTTCTCAGCGATGAGAAGAACCAGAAGACCACATATGTGACTCTGGAAGGCCTTGAAAAGGCCAGAGAGGACGTGGCGCGGATTTCGGCGGAGGCGTTAAAGCTCCTTCACAGCCTTCCGGGGGAGAACCTGTTCCTGGAAGAGCTTATCCAGATGCTGGTTACGAGAGAAAAATAGGTGTGGGTCTGGAGAACGGCTGTAACCCAAATGCTATAGGAACGAGGAATAACAGAATGCTATTAGAGAAAATTCAAGGTCCGGAGGATGTGCGGGAACTGGATTTTGACCAGCTGGATCAGCTGGCCCAGGAGATCCGGCAGTTTCTGATCGAGAAGATCAGTGTGACCGGCGGGCATCTGGCCTCCAATCTGGGGGTGGTGGAGCTGACTGTCGCGCTGTACCTGGCATTTGACCTTCCGGAGGATAAGGTGATCTGGGATGTGGGGCACCAGTCCTATACCCACAAGATATTAAGCGGCCGCAGGGAGATGTTCACAGAGCTGCGGCAGTATGGAGGATTAAGCGGCTTTCCCAAAAGAAAGGAAAGCCCTTACGATTCCTTTGACACGGGCCACAGCTCCACCTCCATCTCCGCCGGCCTGGGCATGGCCCAGGGACGGGATCTTATGGGGGAGGATTATTCTGTGGTTTCGGTGATCGGGGACGGCGCCCTGACCGGCGGCATGGCCTACGAGGCCCTGAACAATGCGGCCCGGCTGAAGAAGAATTTTATCATTGTCCTTAATGACAACAATATGTCCATTTCGGAAAATGTGGGCGGCATGTCCCGGTACCTTAACGGGATCCGTTCCGGCGAGGGCTATAATGAGCTGAAAAAGCAGGTGTCCGGCACTTTGTCCCGGATCCCGGTCATCGGCACCGGGCTGGTGGACAAGATCAGCAGAACCAAGAACAGCATCAAGCAGCTGATCATTCCCGGCATGCTCTTTGAGAATATGGGCATCACTTATCTGGGGCCTGTGGACGGACATGATATCCGGGCCCTGGTCAAGGTATTCCGGGAGGCAAAGAAGCTGGATCACGCGGTCCTGGTCCATGTACTGACCAAGAAAGGCCAGGGCTATTCACCGGCGGAGAAGCATCCCTCCCGTTTCCATGGGGTGGAGCCCTTTGATATTGCCACGGGCAGGCCACTGAAAAAGAAGGTCTATCCCTCCTACACAGATGTATTTTCCAGGGAGCTGTGCCGGATCGCCCAGGAGCATCCGGAGGTGGTGGCGGTTACAGCGGCCATGCCGGACGGAACCGGGCTCAACGCCTTTTCCCAGAAGTTCCCGGAAAGGTTCTTTGACGTGGGCATCGCGGAACAGCACGCAGTGACCTCGGCGGCGGGGATGGCCGCCGCCGGGCTGAGACCGGTGGTGGCGGTGTATTCCTCCTTCCTGCAAAGGGGGTTTGACCAGATCCTTCATGATGTCTGCATCCAGGAGCTGCCGGTGATCTTTGCCGTGGACCGGGCAGGGCTGGTGGGAAGCGACGGGGAGACCCATCAGGGCATTTTCGATCTGTCCTATCTGTCGTCCATTCCAGGCATGACGGTTCTGGCACCCAAGAATCTGTGGGAGCTGCGGGCAGAGCTGGAATTTGCCGTCAGCAGCTGTCAGGGGCCGGTGGCCATCCGTTATCCACGCGGTCAGGCATACAGGGGGCTTAAGGAATTCGCGGCGCCTGTGGAGTATGGCAAAGGGGAACTGATCTATGAGGGTCAGACCATCGCCCTTCTGGCTGTTGGCAGCATGGTCAGCACGGCCCAGCATGTGCGGGAAAAGCTTCTGGAGGAAGGGATTTCCTGTACCCTGGCCAACGGACGGTTTATCAAGCCGGTGGATAAGGAGCTGGTGGAGAAGCTGGCGGCAGGGCATAAGCTGGTGGTGACCCTGGAGGAGAATGTGCTCCGCGGCGGCTATGGGCTGGAGGTGACCGCTTATATCCACGCGCACCACCCAGAGACCAGGGTTTTGAATATTGCTCTTCCGGATGCCTATGTGGAGCATGGCAATGTCTCCCTGCTCCGGGAAAGCCTGGGCATTGACAGTGATTCGGTGATCGGTAAAATAAAGGAATGGTTAGGGGAGCGGGAAGGATGAAAGAACGACTGGATATACTGCTGGTAAACCGGGGGCTCGCTGCCTCCCGTGAGAAGGCCAGGGCGGTGATCATGTCCGGAATCGTGTATGTGGATGGTCAGAAGGAAGACAAGGCCGGTTCCATGTTCGCGGATTCTGCACAGATTGAGGTGCGGGGCGCCACCTTAAAGTATGTGAGCCGGGGAGGTCTCAAGCTGGAGAAGGCAGTGGAATGCTTCGGGGTGGAGCCAGCAGGAAAGATCTGCATGGATGTAGGCGCTTCTACAGGAGGCTTTACCGACTGTATGCTGCACAATGGCGCCGTCCGTGTCTATGCGGTGGATGTGGGCCACGGACAGCTGGACTGGAAGCTGCGCAATGATGAGCGGGTGATCTGTATGGAGAAGACCAATATCCGCTATGTGACCCCGGAGGATATTCCGGATAAGATTTCCTTTGTCTCTATCGATGTGTCCTTTATCTCCCTGACCAAGGTCCTGGGGCCGGTGAAGCAGCTGCTGACAGAGGACGCCCAGATCGTGTGCCTGATCAAGCCCCAGTTCGAGGCCGGCCGGGAGAAGGTGGGGAAGAAGGGGGTGGTCCGGGACAAGGCTACCCATCTGGAGGTGATCCGGGCAGTCACGGGGTATGCGGCAGGCATCGGTTTCGGGATCCTGAACCTGGACTATTCACCCATCAAGGGACCGGAGGGCAATATCGAGTATCTGCTCCATCTCATAAACCAGCCAGGAGAGAAAGCAGGGGAAGAGTGCCTGCCGGACATACAGGGTGTGGTGGAGGCGGCCCATGAGGCACTGGACCGTAGGTGAAGGAGCTGTTCCAAAAGACGAAATTCTGGTTCCGGCTTGTCCGGGTTAGGAGACAGACATGAAATATTTTTACCTGATCGGCAATCCGACCAAGTGCGGCACAGAGAAGCTGGCGGGCCAGATTACGGCCTACTTAAAGGCCAAGGGGGCTGTCTGCTGGGGGAGTCCACAGAGAAGAGAGCTGGAGAGCCGCGGTCACGGCTACACGGATCCCGGGGATATCCCGGAGGAGACGGAGTGCGTCATCACTCTGGGGGGCGACGGGACTCTGATCCAGGCGGCCCGGGATCTGGTAAGCTGCCGTCTCCCCATGATCGGGATCAATATGGGGACCATGGGATATCTGACCCAGATCGCCCGTGGGGAGGACTATATGTCCATGCTGGATGCCCTGCTGGAGGACCACTACCGGCTGGAGCGGCGGATGATGCTGGACGGGATTATCCGGGGCAGCAAAGGGGAGAAGCGGGGCATAGCCCTTAATGAGATCGTGCTGACCCGCCAGGATGTGATGCATCCGCTGAAATTGGATGTATATGTCAACGGGGTCTTTCTGAACCAGTATGGGGCAGACGGGATGATCGTGGCGACTCCCACAGGCTCCACGGCCTACAATCTGTCGGCAGGCGGCCCCATCGTGACTCCGGCTGCCAGACTGATGGCCCTGACACCGATCTGTTCCCATTCCCTGTATGCCAGGAGCATCATCCTCTCCAATCAGGACGTGGTGACCATCCGTCCCCGGCAGACCGGCGGCCAGAAGCAGATGGCCGTATTCGACGGGGACCAGACCCTGGGACTTGGAGAGCTGGAGAGCCTGGAGATCTGTGAATCAGAGAGCTTCACCACCCTGATCCAGCTGAAGAACATTTCGTTTCTGGAGAATCTCAGGTCAAAGATGAATCCAATATAGAAACGGTCAGGGGATATATCGCAAGGAGAATATGAACATGAAACTGGAACGTCACAGCAAGATCGTAGAGCTGATCGGAAAATATGAGATTGAGACCCAGGAGGAGCTGGCGGACCGCCTGAAAAAGGCCGGTTTCCGGGTCACCCAGGCTACCGTTTCCCGTGATATCCGGGAACTGAAGCTGACCAAGGTCCAGGGGGAGCACGGCAAACAGCGCTATATTGTCATGCAGAACCAGGAAACCTTCAGTGACAAATACATCCGGATCCTGCGGGACGGCTATGCTTCCATGGATATGGCCCAGAATATTCTGGTGATCAAGACCGTATCCGGTATGGCCATGGCAGTGGCAGCGGCCCTGGACGCGATCCATTTTCATGAGATCGTCGGATGTATCGCCGGGGACGATACCATCATGTGTGCGGTGCGGAGTGTGGATGACACGATCCTGGTTATGGATAAGATCCGCAAGCTGATGGCGGATAACAGGTAACGACGGACAAATGTCCAGGCTGCTTTCCCCTGACGACAGTGTAAGTATCAGCTGCCGGGTATGCGGAGAGGGGCCGGAAAAGACAAGGGGGAGCTTTATGCTGTTGGAATTACATGTAAAGAATCTGGCGCTGATTGAGCAGGCCGATGTGGAGTTGGGCGACGGACTCAATATTCTGACCGGTGAAACCGGAGCCGGTAAGTCCATTATTATCGGTTCCGTGAACCTGGCCCTGGGCCAGAAGGCCCCCAGGGATATTATCCGCAGTGGAGCGGAGTATGCCTGGGTGGAGCTGGTATTTGCGGTAGATGAAGAAAAACGGGAAAAGCTGCAGAGCCTGGATGTGACTCCTGATGAGGACGGGATCCTGGTGATCACCAGGAAGATCATGGCCACCCGCAGCGTCAGCAGGATCAATGATGAGACGGTGACCGTTGCAAAGCTGCGGCAGGTAACCGGCCTTCTCATCGATATCCATGGTCAGCATGAGCATCAGTCTCTGCTCCATGCATCCAAGCATCTGGAGATTCTGGATACCTACGCCAAATCCCGGACAGAACCGGTGAAGCAGAAGGTGGAAAAGCTTTACCGTGAATACAAGTCTCTGCAGGAGGCGCTGGAGGAAGCCGGGACAGACCAGGAGGCCAGACGCCGGGAGGTGGATTTTCTCCAGTTTGAGGTGGCAGAGATTGAGGATGCCCGGATCCAGCCGGGAGAGGAGGAGGCTCTCGCAGAGGAATACCGCAAATTTTCAAACGGACAGAAGATCCTGGAGAGCCTGTCTTTGGCCTATCAGGCCGTGGAGACCGACAGCATCGGCAGGGCCCTTCAGAAGATAGGGGAGGTGGCGTGCTATGATCCGGAGATCGGCAGGATCCAGGATCAGCTCTATGATGCCGAGTCCATTCTGGATGACGTGCACCATGCTATCAATGCCTATCTGGACAATGTGACCTTTGACGAGGAACGCCTGCGCCAGACAGAGGAACGTCTTGACCTGATCCACACAATCCAGTCCAAATATGGCGGTACGGCGGAAAAGATCCAGGAGGTTCTGGAAGAAAAGCGCGCCAGACTGGAGCAGCTGGAGCATTTCGACGAATACCGGAAACAGCTGGAGGAGGATTATAAGAGGGTGACAGGAGAGCTGGATGAATGCTGTGCCAGGCTTTCCCGTATCCGCAAGGCAGCTGCCAGTACCCTGACCCGGAAGATCCGGGAGGGGCTTCTTGACCTGAATTTCCTGGATGTGGAATTTTCCATGGAGTTTGACCGGCTGGAGCATTATACGGCCATCGGTTATGACGGGGCGGAATTCCGCATTTCCACCAATCCGGGGGAGCCGGTACGTCCCCTGGGGATGGTGGCCTCCGGCGGTGAGCTGTCCCGGATCATGCTGGCTATCAAGACGGTGCTGGCGGACAGTGACGATATCCCGTCCCTGATCTTCGACGAGATCGATACAGGGATCAGCGGCCGCACGGCCCAGAAGGTATCAGAGAAGCTGGCTATCATCGCCAAGAACCACCAGGTCATCTGCATCACCCATCTGCCCCAGATCGCCGCCATGGCAGACTGCCATTATGAGATTGCCAAGTCTGTGGAGAAGGGCAAGACCGTGACCAGGATCCATGCCCTGGATGAGGAGCAGATGGTTGAGGAGCTGGCAAGACTTCTCGGAGGCGCCCGGATCACCGACGCGGTGCGGGAGAATGCCAGGGAGATGAAGAAGCTGGCAGGCAGTACCGGGCAGCAGCCCCAGGTTTCTCTTCTGGCAGAGCCGGGAGGGAAGAAGAAAACGCCAAAGTCATTGCCGGAAAAGAAGGATTGACACGGAGGAAGGAGTGTGCTATATTTATAACAGTGTTTCGAAACACTGTTATAAATGGCTGCATATGCCATGGCCAGACAGATTGAAGGAGTTTCAGAGCGCATTCTGGATTGTGCGAAGCAGGAGTTTTTAGAGAAGGGATTTATTGACGCGTCTCTGCGTACCATTGCTGCCAATGCAGGCACCACCACAAGTTCCATCTATACCCGTTTCGGGGATAAGGAGGGACTGTTTCAGGCAATCGTTGAACCGGTGGCAGATGGGATGATCCGGATCTTTACTGAGAGGCAGGAGGCCTTCCATGCACTTGATGCGAAGACACAGAAGAGAGAGATGGGGAGCTATAGCTCCCGGAGTATGAATATAATCCTTGATTATATATATGATCATTTTGATGTGTTCCGTCTTCTGCTGGATGCTTCTTATGGAACGAGGTTTCAGAATTTTGTGGATGAGCTGGTACAGATTGAGGTGGAGTATACCTACAAGTATATGGAAGTCATTGGATGCAGGAGTGTGAAGTCCGGTATGGTGACAGAAGAATTTCTGCATATTGTGACTACCTCCTTTGCAAATGGTATCTTTGAGGCAGTCCGTCACCAGATGGACAAGAAGTCGGCCAGACGCTATGCCAGGATGCTGGAGCATTATCATATGGCTGGTTTTCGCACGATTTTTTCGTCGGAAGCTGAGGAGGATGAGGATACCCCTGGCGGGATCTGAAGCATGTTTCCGATAACAGATCCTGTGAAGGCCTGAGGAAGATTAGAGTGTGTCTGAAAATTGCTTTCTGGCAGATGTGCGTCACAGTTTGTGGAGATGCCGGGAATGAATTTTCAGTCACGCTCTGGGCTGTTGGAACTTTTGAAAATTCCGGCAGCCTTAAAATAAAAGGATGAGTTAGCAATAACTAACTAAAGGAGGAAGGAACATGAAATTAAAGTTGGGAAATGTCCAGGAGACCATGCTGATCCCACTGGCAATCAAAGCGAACGAGACACAAAGGAAGGACGCGAGAATCTGCGACCAGAAAGCGGTCGAGATCGTAAAAGCCCTTGGAGTTGACATTACAAAATATGATAAGTTTATGAGCCATGAGGGTGTGGTATCAAGGACGATTCTGTTTGACCAGGAGATAAAGACGTGGATCAGAAAATATCCTGATGCGGTGTGTGTCAATCTGGGATGTGGGCTGGATGGGCGTTTCCTGCGTGTGGACAATGGCAAAATACTCTGGTATGATATCGATCTTCCAGATGTTATGGAGGTGCGGAGGCATTTTTTCAGTGAGAGTGAACGTGTGAAAATGATAGCCGGATCTGTACTGGAAAAGGAGTGGACCAGGAAAGTGGAAAAAGGCAGAAAGACGTTTTTTCTTGCAGAAGGACTTTTCATGTACTTTTCCGGGGATGAGATACAGAAGCTGCTGAAGATGATCCGGGAGAGCTTTCCGGACTGTGTAATCCTGGGGGAACTGATGCCTCCGTTTGCGGTAAAGGGAGGCAAATATCATGATACCGTGGGCAGGACAAAGGCAGTGTTCCGCTGGGGCTGCAAAAGCGGCAGGGAGCTGGAACCTTT
>Ga0137309_100238_pt1 | contig 40115 bp, 41 predicted proteins | sample NAcewiD2O_June_FD_97179 | JGI IMG/M metagenome (GOLD analysis project Ga0137309, IMG submission 97179) | Mouse cecal microbial communities from Vienna, Austria - N-Acetylneuraminic amended D2O_June | ecosystem: Host-associated > Mammals > Digestive system > Large intestine > Cecum | place... | reverse complement strand
ACACTACGATATGCGCAAGTAAAGGGACTTAATATATGGAATACAGCTACAATTGAACCGACATAGAGATAATCAATTAAGGGGCTGTCACCTGCGATTCTATGGAGGCGCGTGGTGACAGTCCCTTCTAAAACAAATCGGACAGTTGATGGGGATGACCTGGCTGACTGAGGGGTAACTAAGCGGATATTCAATAAACCACATGACAAACGGCCCCAAAGCGTATATAATAACAGCAGCAAACTGAAAAAGGAGCCATCCCATGACTGAAACCATAAAAGCGGAGGCCATCTCTCTGGCCCCCACCCTGGAGGAGATCTTTCAAACCCTCCACCAATTTCCTGAGCTGGGCAACTGTGAGCACAGCTCTGCGGCCCTCATCCGCGCCCGCCTGGACGCCCTGGGCATCCCCTATACCCCGCTTCTGGATACGGCCACCGTTGCGGTCATCCGGGGCCATGCACCTGGGCGGACCATCGGTTTCCGGGCGGATATCGACGCCCTGCCCCTCACCGAAGAAACGGGTCTGCCCTACGCCTCCCGGACCTGCGGGGTCATGCACGCCTGCGGCCACGATTTCCACACCGCCGCTCTGCTGGGTGCGGCGGAGCTGCTGGCACGCCGCCGGAACAAATTTGCCGGAACGGTCAAGCTCTTTTTCCAGCCCGACGAGGAGGGCGACGGCGGCGCGGCCCGTATGATCGCCGCCGGGTGCATGGAAAATCCCACTGTTGACGCTATGCTCTGCTGTCACGTAGAGAGCGGCATCCCTACCGGGACCCTGTCCGTACGGAGCGGCCCCATCTGCGCGGCGTCCAACCCCTTTGCCGTCACCATCCGGGGCCGCGGGTCCCACGGCGCAAAACCCCACCTGGGGACGGATGTCATCGTTGCCGGGGCGCAGACCGTCACCGCCCTGCAAACCATCTCCAGCCGCCGCACGTCCCCCACGGAGCCGGTTGTCGTCACCGTTGGAAGCTTCCACAGCGGCACCGCCGGGAACATCCTGCCGGAGGAGGCGAAGCTCACCGGCATCCTCCGCACCATGGGCGGGGAGGCCAGGGAGCGGGTCAAGGCGGATTTCCGCGCCATTGTCTCCGGTATTGCCGCCGGAATGGGGGTGGAAGCGGAGATAGAGATTTTCGAGAGCTATCCCGGCTGCCGCAATGACCCCGCCGTCACCGGCCTGCTGCGCCAGGCGGCGGCAAAGGTGCTGGGTGAACCCAACGTTCTGGAGCTGGAGGCGCCGTCCCTTGGAACCGACGACTTCGGCTATTTCAGCGATGCCGCGCCGGGCTGTTACTATTATATCGGCGTTGGAAACGAGGAGAAGGGCTTCACCTGTCCCAACCACAGCCCCCGCTTTGCGGCGGACCCGGACGCCCTGCCCTTAGCCGCGGCAGTAGCGGCGCAGGCGGCGTTGGATTTCCTGGCGGGCTGACAGGGGGGGCGGCAGATGATCTATCCCCCCGCGCCCCGTCCCGGAGATTTAATAGCTTTGGTGTGTCCGTCGTCCCCGCTGGCAGAGGGAAAGCCTGTTGAGGCCATTGCGGAGGCGGTGGAGGCCCTGGGGTTTCGGGTCCGGATCGGGGCGTCCTGCCGGTCCGGCACGGACTGCGGCTATGCCGCTGCGCCGGCGTCCGTCAAAGCCAGGGATATCAACGAGGCATTTGCCGATCCCGCCGTCAAAGCGGTCTGGTGCGTCCGGGGCGGGAGTACGGCGTGGCAGATTCCGCCGCTGCTGGACTATGACGCCATTGCCCGCAACCCAAAGCCCTTGATCGGCTTCAGCGATATAACCACCCTTCATCTGGCTGTCAACCGGCGGTGCGGTCTGGTGACATTCCACGGCCCCACCGCCAACCGCGTCCCGGACTGGGCGGCTGGGGACAGCTTTTCCTGGCGCAGTCTGCAAAACGCGCTGGGTCTGGAGGGGCGTATGGCGGCGGAGAATCCGCCGGGCGAGTCCATCCGGGTCCTGCGTCCCGGACGGGCGCAGGGCGAGCTGGCCGGCGGGAATCTGTCCCTGGTTGCAGCCTCCCTGGGCACCCCCTGGCAGGTGGACGCTAAAGACCGCATTCTCTTTCTGGAGGACGTGGGAGAGGCGGTCTACGCCCTGGACCGGATGCTCAGCCAGCTCCAGTACGCCGGAATCCTGGAGAGTGCGGCGGGCATTATCTTCGGGGATTTCTCCAACTGCCGCAACGCTTACCGGGAGGACTACGGCCCCCCTGCGCTGCTGCGGGACTTCACCGCCGGGTGGCGGAAACCAGTGTTGTACAATGTCCGGTCCGCCCACTGCTCCCCCATGGCGACGCTGCCCCTGGGGGCCGTTTGCATCATAGATGGAAATACAATCACCCTTGACAACCCCCGCAGGCAGTGATATAGTATGGCAGGAACAGCAATGAAGGAGAAGAAACCGCGGGCAGGCGCTCCAGAGAGGGGGCCGTTTGCTGCAAGGCCCCTGCGATACGCCGCGGCAGTACCACTCCGGAGCCGCCTGGGAGGACCAGGACGGGTCCCGCCCGTTACAGCGGTCACGAGCGACGGCGCAGTCTGCGCCGTAAGCAGGGTGGAACCGTGGAGCGCACGGATGAAGAAAATGTGCTTCACCCCTGAATTTTTGTCAGGGGTGAAGTTTTTTTGCCCCTAAATTGGAAAGGAGCCACTGATTATGTCTGAAGAAAATCTGTACACCTTTGAAAACGAAGCCTACCGCAAAACCTACTGGCACACCTGCTCCCACATTCTGGCCCAGGCGGTCAAGCGTCTGTTCCCGGAAGTAAAGCTGGCTATCGGCCCCAGCATTGACAACGGCTTTTACTACGATCTGGATTCCCCTACCGCCTTCACGCCGGAGATGATGGAGCAGATCGAGGGCGAAATGCGGAAAATCTGTAAGGAGAAGCTGAAGCTGGAGCGGTTTGAACTGCCCCGCGAGGAGGCCGTCCGCTACATGGAGGAGAAGGGCGAGCCGTACAAGGTGGAGCTGATTAACGATCTGCCGGAGGACGCGGTCATCAGCTTCTATAAGCAGGGCGAATTCGTGGACCTGTGCGCCGGTCCCCATGTGGATTCTACCGGGCGCATCAAGGGCAACGCCGTCAAGCTCACCGCCTGCAACGCCGCCTACTGGCGGGGCGACTCCAGCCGCCAGACCCTCCAGCGCATCTACGGCGTGGCCTTCCCCAAGAAGGACGAGCTGGACGAGTACCTGGCCCGGATTGAGGAGGCCAAGAAGCGGGACCACCGGAAGCTGGGCAAGGAGCTGGGCCTGTTTATGATGTCTGAGGAGGGACCGGGCTTCCCCTTCTTCCTGCCCAAAGGGATGTTGCTGAAAAACACGCTGCTGGAGTATTGGCGGGAGTGCCATAAGCGTTACGGCTATGTGGAGATCGCCACTCCAATCATTCTCAACCAGCACCTGTGGCACCAGTCCGGCCACTGGGATCATTACAAAGACAACATGTACACCACGGTCATCGACGGGGAGGACTATGCCGTCAAGCCCATGAACTGCCCCGGCGGAATGCTGGTGTATAAGAACGAGCCCCACTCCTACCGCGACCTGCCCCTGCGGGCGGCGGAGCTGGGGCTGGTCCACCGCCACGAGATGAGCGGCGCGCTCCATGGCCTTTTCCGCGTCCGCTGCTTTACCCAGGACGACGCCCATATCTTCATGACCCCAGGCCAGATGAAGGATGAGATCAAAAATGTGGTAAAGCTCTTTGACGAGATGTATTCCACCTTTGGCCTGACCTATCAGATCGAGCTGTCCACCATGCCGGAGGACCACATGGGCGACGAGGAGGTCTGGAAATTCGCGGAGGACACCCTGCAGGCCGCAATCACGGAGATGGGCAAGGACTTCGTCATCAACGCCGGAGACGGCGCGTTCTACGGCCCCAAGCTGGACTTCCATCTCTCCGACAGCCTGGGCCGGACCTGGCAGTGCGGCACCATCCAGCTGGATATGCAGATGCCGGAGCGGTTTGAGCTGGAATACGTGGGCGAGGACGGCGAGAAGCATCGTCCCATCATGATCCACCGCGCTCTGTTGGGCTCCATCGAGCGGTTTATCGGCGTCATTACAGAACATTTTGCGGGTGCGTTCCCCACGTGGCTCAGCCCTGTGCAGGTGAAATTGCTGCCGGTGACGGATCGCGCGGCGGAGTATGCCAAGGAAATCGCCGGGAAGCTGGATGCCCAGGGATTCCGGGTGGAAGTGGATGGCCGGAACGAGAAAATCGGCAAGAAGATCCGGGAGGCCCAGCTGGAGAAGATCCCCTATATGCTGGTGGTGGGCGACCGGGATATGGAGGCCGGGACAGTATCCGTCCGGCACCGCGCGGAGGGCGATCTGGGAGCCATGAGCCTGGATGCGTTCAGCGCACTGTTGCGCCAGGTCGTGGACACAAAGGAGAAGAAATAATTGTCTGTTCTGTCCAGCGCATATAACGGCAGAATCGCCGTTGGGGAAGGGGATATGGACTATGTCTCCTTCGGAACCGGCCCCAGAATACTGGTCATGCTTCCGGGCCTGGGGGACGGCCTGCGCACTGTGCGCGGTATGGCGGTCCCGCTGGCAGGGGCATACCGGATTTTTGCAAAGCAGTTTCGGGTCTATGTGTTCAGCCGCCGGAACGCTCTGCCGCCGGGTGCGTCCACCAGGGATATGGCGGCGGACCTGCGCCTTGCGATGGACGGCCTGGGCCTGGACCGCGCCTGTGTCCTGGGGGTCTCCCAGGGCGGGATGATTGCCCAGTTTCTCGCCATCGACGCCCCGGAGCGGGTGGAACGGCTGGCGTTGGCGGTGACGCTCGCCAGGGGGAACCCAACGGTGGAGCGGACGGTCAGGCGCTGGATGGAACTGGCGGAGCGGGGCGACTATAAAACCCTTGTGGCCGATACCGCCGAAAAGACCTATTCTGCGGCGTATATCCGAAAACATCATCTCCGGCTGCTCTATCCCCTGCTGGGGCGAATCGGACGGCCCGCCTCCTTTGAACGCTTTCTGGTGCAGGCCAACGCCTGCCTGACCCACGACGCATGGGAGGAACTGGGAAGCGTCGCCTGTCCCGCATTGGTCATTGGCGGCGGCGCGGACCAGATCGCAGGCGGCAGCGCGGCGGCGGAGCTGGCCGGACGAATCCCAAACAGCAGGCTCCTGGTTTACCAGGAATTGGGCCACGGCGCCTATGAGGAGTCCAAAGACTTCAACCGTACGGTCCTGGACTTTTTCACACAAACGTAAATAGAGGTCCCGGAACCAAACTGCGGTTCCGGGACCTCGCGCATTTGCCCAGACGGTCATTTGTCCAGCCGGACAGGCGTTTTCGGCTGATTTTTCTGCCGGGCGGTGGTGCGGCCCTCCACCCGGATTTCTCCGGCGGCAATCAGGGACCGCTTGGTCAGAGTCGGACCCACCAGCTCATACACCAGCACAGAAAACAGGACCACACTGCGCACAACTTCGCCGTCCGCCAGTTGCTGGGCGGTCAGGGCCATGCCCAGGGCCACGCCGGCCTGGGGAAGCAGGGTTATGCCCAGATGCTTTTTGATGTGGTCGCTGCAATGGGTCAGAGCGCAGCTGCCATAGGCCCCCGCGTACTTGCCAAGGGACCGGGAGACGATATACACCAGTCCGATGAAGAGGACCATAGGATTGGACAGGATGTTCAGATTCAGCTCCGCGCCGCTGAGCACGAAGAACAGCACAAACAGCGGCGTCGTCCAGCCGTCCACACGGCCCATCAGCTCCTCGGAGAAGTCGCAGATGTTGCAGAACACGGTGCCGGTCATCATGCACACCAGCAGCAGGCTGAAGCCGATCTGGATGCCCCCTGCCTCAAACTCCGCCATGGACAGGCCCACGGTGAGCAGAACGAAGCCGATAGAGATCGACAGACGCTTACTGCGGGAATGGAAATATTTCTCCACCCGGAACAACACCCAGCCCGCCAGCGCCCCCAGCAGCAGGGAGAGAACAATCTCCGTCAGCGGCTCTACCAGGATGGACACAAGGCTGATGGTCCCGCTCTCCAGAGCGGAGGCCACGCCGAAGGAAGCGGAGAACAGTACCAGACCCACCGCGTCGTCAATGGCCACCACCAGCAGCAGCAGCTTGGTCAAGGGGCCGTCGGCCTTGTACTGCCGCACCACCATCAGGGTTGCCGCCGGGGCGGTGGCTGCGGCAATCGCGCCCAGGGTGATGGCGGAGGAGACGGAGATGAGGGCGGGGTTAATCAGGTGCAGGACCACCAGGGCGATATCCACCAGCGCAGTTGTGGCAACCGCCTGGAGAATGCCGATGGTAATGGCCTGCCGTCCCATATGCCGGAGCTGCTCCAGCCGGAATTCGTTGCCGATGGTGAAAGCAATGAAGCCCAGAGCAACCTGGCTGAAAAGGTCCAGGGCCGCCACCTGCTGGGGCGCGCTGAAGCCAATGCCCGGCAGATGCAGCGCGCCGATGCAGTAGGGCCCCAGCAGCAGCCCCGCCACCAGATAGGCCGTCACAGCGGGCAGGTTCAGCTTCTTGGCCACGCGGCTCAGCAGCAGCCCGCCTACCAGACAGACAGATAATTGAATCAGATTTTCCATTTTGACACCTCATGACTCTAAAAAATTCGTAGAAAACAATCATAGCATTCCCCGAAGCGTTGCGCAAGCTCCGCCTGTGAAAAAAACAGACAAAAAGCAGCGGGGAATCCTTTTGCTTTTTACGGAAACTCCCAATTCGCTTTTGTGTTCCCGGTGATATAATCCAGATTTTTGCTGTATAACGATTGAGTTAGCCGATTCTACCTGGCTTCGGATTGTTTCTGTGGGGCGTGCAATTCTTATCATATAAAAACGCCAGTATTATGAAGGAGGGTACCGGCGAAAAACCGGTACCCTCCCTTTTGGTCTGTATTCATGTAGCAGCCGGCGCGGCCATTCCGCCGCTCTCCGACTCTTCGTCCTGCGCTGGCGCGGATATGTACAGTTCCTCACATTCCCGCTGGGCATTGATGAGAGACTGTCTGACGTTCTCCATGGTATTGATCGCATCCTCCGTGGCGTTGAACAGCGTCAGGTACATTTTTTTATAGTCTGCCATACCTCTCCTTCCCTACGGCTCCTGCCGTATGGATACAAAATCTCGCCGGGGCAGCCCCGGACGGGGGCGGGCTTTTACACCCGCCTCCCGCCGGACCGGTTCCCGCCGAGACAAACAAAAAGCGGTGCAGGATATAATTACCCCACACCGCATATGTACAGACACAAACCCCGTATTGTAAAACAAACAGTCCTCCGCAGTAGAGGGTAAGAAACTGGCTATTGAAAAACAGAGGAAAGACTGTTATAATAGGGGCTGGCGTAGCAAATGCTATTGTGTAGGAGGATTCGTCTCCTGCATAGGGGCATGGGTGACGGCCAATCGCCCATGTCCTGCCTTATTATTTGCCTCGTTGCTACTATCATACCACGTTTTCCCCGCTTTGACAAGTCTTTTATTTTTTGGCAAAAATTATTTCTGCCGGAAAGCAGAACCCCTCAGTCACGCTTCGCGCTCCCCTTTCAGGGGAGCCTTTTTTGATGCCGCGCCTCAAAAGCATCCGGACCCCTTTCAGCGGCGGAAAGCCAAAAATCGCGAAAATTTGAAAAAACACTTGACAATTCCCGCCAATAGGATATAATAAAAAAGCTTGCGTCAGGCAGGCAAAATCCTTGCTCCCGCCTGTATGCGGGGGCCATCAGTCCAAAAGGAGGTGCACAATATGGCGAAAATCACCGGTAAATATGAGGTCGTGTATATTATCGATCCCAACCAGGGTGAAGAGGCTGTGGCCGCAACCGTCGAGAAGTTCAAGACTCTCGCGGAGCAGCACGGCTCGGATGTAGAGGTCGATGAGTGGGGCAAGCGCAGATTGGCTTACGCGATCGACTATAAGACCGAGGGCTGGTACGTCCTCATGTCCTTTACCAGCAACCCGGAGTTTCCCAAGGAGCTGGACCGCGTGCTTGGGATCACTGACGGAATCCTGCGCTCCATGATCGTCTGCAAGGACGACTAAAACAGGAGGATACAACCAAGATGTTAAACCGCATAATCATTATGGGACGTCTGGTCCGGGACCCTGAACTGCGCACGACGCAGACCGGTATTCCCGTTACGTCTTTTACCCTCGCCGTTGACCGGGACTACAAAAACCGGGACTCCGGCGAGAAGAGTACCGATTTCATCGACGTCGTCGCCTGGCGGCAGACCGCTGAGTTTATCTGCAAGTATTTTGCCAAGGGCCGTATGGCCGTGGCGGAAGGCCGGCTCCAGATCAGAGACTGGAAGGACCGGGAGGGCAACAACCGCCGCAGCGCGGAAGTGGTGGCGGACAACGTCTACTTCGGCGACAGCAAGCGGGACAGCAACCCGGACCGGGAGAGCGGCTACGGCCAGAGCAGCTATGGCGGCAGTTACGGCGGCGGCTACAGCGGCGGCTCCGACAGCTACGGCGCCGCGCCCTCCGGCGGCTATGACGCCCCCAGCCGGGACGGCGGCCATGAGTTTATGGAGATCGACGATCAGGACGGCAACCTGCCCTTTTAACGCGCTGTCCCCAGGGACATGCCGTATATTCTAATAGGAGGAATGCACCATGGCAATGGAACGTGAAAACAGACCCGCCCGCTCCGGCGCGCCCCGGAAGCGGAAGAAGGTCTGCCAATTCTGCGTAGATAAATGCGAGCACATTGACTACAAGGACGCCGCAAAGCTGCGCCGGTTTATTTCCGAGCGCTCCAAGATCCTGCCCCGCAGGACCACCGGCACCTGTGCCATGCATCAGCGCCAGCTGACGGAGGCCATTAAACGCGCCCGCCAGATCGCCCTGCTGCCCTATGTGACCGAATAATTTGTGAGCTATCTACCCTGTCGGATGCCCGGCAGGGTACTTTTTTCTTGCATTCCGGAGTGACCAATGCTATAATAATCCCGCTGAAAATAAAACTATATGGAAAGTGATATATAACGTTATGCTTTCGCTTAGCGACCTTTTCGCGGGGTATTTGGACGGCCTGACAGGACATCTGGCGCTGGCAGTCTATGTGCTGGCGGCAACAGACGAACGGGCGGTGTGGAGGCGGCTGAAAAAACTGCCGTTGCTGTTCCTGTCCCCCCTCGCTGCCATCCTGCTCTCCCTCGGACTGTATGGGGCTCCGGAATGGGGAATCAATCCATATTACATCAATGCCCTCGCCGTTCTGCTCATGTGTACTCTATGGGTGCGGTGGACGTGGCGGTTCGGGTTCTGGCAGGCCCTGGCCGCCACCTGTATGGCGGCTATTTTCCAGGTGGCCGGCTCCACCGTCTCCAGTATGGTCCCGCTTCCTTTCGCCGCGGCAATCGGGCTGCACCTGGGCATCAGCATCGCCGGCTCCCTGCTGCTCTATAAGCTGCGGTTTGGAAGGTGGTTCCGCCTGCTGCTGGAGCGCGGCGCCGTTCCGCGGCGGACGGCCCTCCTTCTGCTTGCTCTGGAAGTCGTTATGGAGATATTTCTCCGGCTGTCAAACGGCGTTCAGCCCCGCTTCCTGGGATTTTACTACCTGCTGGTGGCGGCGGCGACCGTGCTGATAGCCGTGCTGGCCGTCTACCTGGCCCAGCGGTTCGACACCGCCCGAAAAATGCAGGCGCAGCAGGATGCGATCGCCCAGCAGCGGCTCTATGAGCAGGACCTGGAGATGATCCGCCGCGAGGTGCGCACATTCCGCCACGACTATAAAAATCTGCTGGCGGGCCTGTCCCGGCAGGCGGGGGAGGGGGAGCTGGAGGGCCTGTGCCAGACCCTGTCCGAATTGGACGCCGGGTTTGACCTGCGGCTGGGAAAGAAAATCCAGGCGTCCACCCAAATCGGAAATTTGCAGATTCCAGAGGTCAGAAGCCTCCTGTTAAGCAAGCTCGCCGCCATGGAGGAAAAAGGGGTGGAGTGCCGTCTGGAGGCGTTTTATCCCGTGGCGGCCGTGGAAATGGACGTGTGGGATTTTGTCCGCTGCCTGGGCATTCTGACCGACAACGCTATGGAGGCCGCGCTGGACACAGAACGGCCCTGGGTGGAGATTGTGCTGCTGGCTGAGGACGGACGGGTATTCCTTCGGGTATCCAATACCTACGCCAACAGCATTGAACCGAGAAAAATGTGGAACGAAGGCTGGTCCACCAAGGGGGCGGGCCGGGGCGTGGGCCTGTCCAGCTATCAGCAGATTTTGGAGAAATATCCCAATGCCTCCGCCTGCGCCAGCTGGGAAAACGGCGTATTTGTGCAGGAGATGACAGTGGAGGGCAGACTATGATCAGAATTTATCTCTGTGATGACGATGACGCCGCCCGCCATCAGATCCAGACCGCCCTGGAGTGGAAAATTTTTGTGGAAAACTACGATATGCAGGTTGCATGCAGCGCCGCCAACGCGCGGGAATTGCTGGCCGCGTCGGAAAACGAAAAGCGCGGGATTTACTTCCTGGACGTGGAGCTGGAAGATCCGGAGTGGGACGGCTTCCGGCTGGGGCGGGAGCTGCGGCGGAGGGACCCGCACTGCACGCTGGTCTATATTACCAGCTATGGCGATTTGGCCTGGCGCACGTTTCAATACCATCTGGAGGCGTTTGACTACATCGTCAAGGAGCGGTCGCAGATTGGCCCCTCCGTCTCGCAGTGCTTGAGCGAGATACATACGCGCCTGCTGCATGAACGCCAGGACCCGGTGGAGATGTTTACGCTGCGGACAGAAGAGACGGTGCGCCACGTCCCCCTGCGGGATATTCTCTTTTTTGAAACAGCCTCCATCTCCCACCACGTCCTGCTCCATACGCCCAACAGCCGGATGAATTTTTTGGGCAGCCTGAATGAATTGGAGCTTCAGCTGGGAAACCGCTTTATCCGCACGCACCGGGCTTATCTGGTAGCGGCGGATAAGATTGACACGGTGGATTTGAAACACAATAAATTATGGGCCGGCGGCTATGAGTGCCTGCTTTCCCGCGCCGGGAAAGCAGAGCTTCGCAGAAAAATGGGGGGGAACCAGTGAGGTTCCCTCCCTTTCCATTCAGGAAGTTTTTGGGTTGATTCAGGAAATTTCAACCACCCCGCCCCTTTGCTGTGGTATGGTTGCACTGTCAAAAGACAGAGGGAGAGAGGAGGTGAGCGTATGGCAAAGGAGCGTTTTGTGGATGTCTACTCCCAAGGCATTATTCGTGGGACAAAAATTATCGTTGATACGGAAACCGGTGTGAATTATTTGATGGGTTCCAATGGAAAGCACGCGGGAACGGGATTGACCGTTTTGGTCGGTCAGGACGGCAAGCCTGTCGTCACCCCTGTCAAACAGGGAAAAAATAAGTGAGGGATGAAATATGAAATCAAAAGCTACTGCAAAAGAAATGGTAGGAACGAAGATCGTTTATGCGATGCTCCTTGTCTGCTATTATTGGATGTGGGCAAGACGGGATTGGCACAATTATTATAATTCCATCCAGAATGCAATTTTCATGTTCAGCTTCCTGTATTTTCTCTTTCAGGCAAGACGCTTTTACCAGTACAGAAAAGAGGAAAAGGATAGGGAGGCAATCCAGATTCTGCACAGAATAGATGCAATTGGATTGAAAATTATGGTGGCTGCCGCGATTGCGATTGCTTTCGCCTCTGCGGTTGCATTTATAGATGGAATCGCGGCGGGTTATGCGCTCGTTGGAACAATATTGGCATTCGCTATCCTGCGCTTTGTTCTGTTCTGCGCAATGTACAAAAAAGAAATCTGATGAAAAAGCCTATCAGAAACGACGGTTTTGAGCAATCAAAGCCGTCGTTTGTTGTGGCAGTTGCAGTAAGGGAGAAAGTTTGGTATAATATATCCAGACAGCAGATGAAGAAGGGAGGTTCTGCCAGTGGGCGTACCATATACCATTGAGGAACTGCGGCACACTGCTGCCCGATATTCACGCGCTGAAAACGGCTTGTGAAGGGATTTTAACCGCCGGTTAATGCTATCCCTTGTGCCAGAGGAGTTTTTGTAGTATACTATCCATATCTCAACCCCATGCCCCCAGGAGGTCCCCTATGGTTGCTATTGTCACAGATGTCCACTACCGCATGTCGCTGGCCCTGATCCGGGATTTAGGCCAGGCCGGGGTGGACGTAACCACCTGCGAACGGGAGAGCCGTTCCCCTGCGCCGGGAGCGGTATCCCGCTGGAGCCGCCGCCATGTGCAGCTGCCGGACAAAGATTATACGGACGCGCTTTTCCGCCTCTGCCGGGACGTTGGCGGACAAGTCCGTCCCGCCCTGCTGCCCGTGGGCGCGGCGACGCTGGCGGCGGTGGCGGAGCAGCCGGAACGCTTCAGCCAGGTCTGCGGCCTGTGCATCCCCTCCAGGGAGCAGCTGGACCTGCTCAACAGTAAAACGGACCTGGCCGCATTGGCCCGGCAACTGGATGTCCCCGTGCCGGAGTCCTACGCCTGTCAGGACGGGGAGAGCGTCCCGCAGCTGGCGGCGCGTCTGCCCCTGCCCTGCGTCATGAAACCGGTGTGTGGAGAAAAGCTGGGGCTGACTGCTGCGGACCGGTACGTGATTGCCCGTACCCCGGCGGAGGCAGAGCGGGCTTACCGTCATTTCCAAACCCTGGCCGGGGAGCCGCCGGTGGTTCAGTCCTATCTGCCCGGAGATGGCCTGGGCTGTTCCGTTCTGGCCCAGGACGGCCAGGTCCTGGCCGCCATATGCCACCGCCGCCTGCGGGAATACCCGGTTTCCGGCGGGCCGTCCTCCTGCTGCCGGTGCGTGGACAGGCCCGACCTGCTGGATTTGGCGTCCCGGCTCGTCGGGGCGGTCCGGCTCACCGGCCTGACCATGTTTGAGTTCAAAGAGGACGCCGCAGGCGCACCCCGGCTGCTGGAGGCCAATCCACGAATCTGGGGGACTTTTCCGCTGACCCGCGCCTCCCGCAGTCAAATCCCCCTGCTGTGGTGTGCGCTGGCGTGGAACAGGGGGAATCCGGACGATGCCGTCCCCCTGCCGGAGCTGCCCCGTCCGCTGCCGAAAAAGATGGTCTTTGCCGTTTCCGACCTGATGTCGGCGGCGGGAAGCCTGCGGCGGGGCAGGCCAGCGCCGGCGGCACAGTCGCTGCTGGATTTGCTGAATCCCGCTGTGGCGGACGGACTCTTTGAGTGGGGCGACCCCAGACCCGGCATGGCATATATTCAGACTCTATTTAGGAAGAGGCTTCATAAATGACTGATTTCTCTGTGGACCTGCATGTCCACACCAGCGCGTCCCCGGACGGACGCTCGTCCCTCCAAGCCCTGGCCGCCGCCGCCAAAGCGAAGGGCCTCCACGCCCTGGCGGTCACGGACCACAATCTCTGCACGCCGGTTCCGGCGGAGCTGGACGGCGTCCTGCTGATTCCCGGCTGTGAGGTCTCCACCCAGGCGGGCCACATCACCGGACTGTTCCTGGAGCGGCCCCTGGACCTGGACATAACCGGCCCTCTGCCGCCGCCGGAGGCCGCTGTGGACGCCATTCATCAGGCGGGCGGACTGGCGGCGTTAGCCCACCCATACCAGAAGCCCGGCGCGGAACCGGAGCGGTTAGCCCTCCCGCTGGACGCCCTGGAGACAGTCAACGCCCGTGCGGCGTTCAAGGTCCCGGACGCCAACCGTCGGGCGGCCCGGCTGGCCCAGGACTGGTCTCTGCCCGGTGTGGGCGGCAGCGACGCCCACGACGCCGCGGAGGTGGGCAACGCCTGCACTGTCCTGACAGCGGAGGAGCTGTCGCTTCCCGCCCTGCGCCGGGCGCTGCTGGCCGGAGGCAGGGCCGTGCTGTACCGGGACACCCCCCATGTGCGGAAGGGACTGTCCCAGTGGACAAAGGCACGGCGTACCGGACTGTCCCGCCTTCCAAAAGCGGCGTTGTACCTGGCCTACTGTGCCGCCCTTGACTTATGTAACGCAAGGAGGTCTCCCAAATGTCTCTTGTGACGAAAGGAATTGGCTTTGCTAAGAAGGTAAAGCATCGTTTTCAGGACCAGATCAAGGAGCGTACCCCTGTTTTCCTCTCCCCAGTCCGCCGCATCGAGCGGGTTGCCACCACAGAGCGCATCTGCGCCATGACCTTTGACGACGGCCCCAGCCGCCTGCCCCCTGTGCCCGATCATTTCCGGGGGAAGTCCTTGACGCTGGCGCTGGCGGAAACCCTGGAGAGATACGGCGCAAAGGGTACCTTTGACGTGGTGGGGGACACCTCCGCCAACTATCCGGACAAGCCGGGCAAACACGGCTCCGCCTCCTGGGGCGGGGTGGCCTACGACCACTACCCGGATTTCAAACAGGACGAACACGGCGGCGCGGTGAACTGTCCGGATTTGATCGCCCGCCTGCTGGCCGGCGGCCACGAGATCACCAGCCACACCTATTCCCACGTCCTCTTCGGCTGGAAGCCCCTGGTATACGGCTCCCGGAAATATCTGTCCGGCCTGGAGCCGGTGGTGGCCGACCTGCGGCGGCTCCACGCGCTCATGGAGTCCCAGTGGGGGTACCACATCCGTCTGGCCCGCCCGCCCCACTATGTGGACGGCATCCGGGGCGGCTTTACCAGCTACGACGCCTATGCCCTGCTGGGATACCAGTACATGGCCGCCAGCTTTGACGGCGCGGGCTGGCTGCCACTGGAGACCTACGACGCGGAGGTGGAGGCCACCTGGCGTCCCATGGAGCGGCTGCTGCTGGAGACGCCGGACGCCTTCTGCGGACAGATTATTTTCCAAAAGGACGGATGCAATATGGCCCGGCGCACGCCGGTGGCGGACGGGCTGGACAAACAGCTGCAGCTGCTGACGGACCACGGCTACCGGATTGTAACCGTGTCGGAGCTGTTGGAGAAGTCGCCCTTCCAGGACGTGACGCCTGAGAGCGGGACCGGAGCGGCGGCACGGCGGCTGCTGGGCCGGGGCTGGTGCGTGGCCTATCAGGACAACACCATCCGGCCCGACGCGGTGCTCACCCGCGGAGAGCTGGCCATGATGTCCTTCGGCTGGGAGACAGTGCGGCAGAGAATCGCGCTGGTGCGGTCCGGACGGGCTCCCTTCCGGGATTTGGAGCCGCGGCATCCCTACGCCGCCGCCGCGGCACGGGCCGCGGAGATGGGAGCGATTGCGGCGGTCAATGGCCGCTTCCGGCCCAACGACCCGGTGACAAGCGGGGAGCTGGCGCAGTTCTGCTCCGCACGGCTGGGCAAAACACTGGACCCGGTGAACCGGAACGCCTTTACCCATGAGGAGTTTTTCCGGACGGTGGTGGGATTGCTGGATCAATGATTTGCATGGACCGAGCGCAGTATTCATTAAGGAATATCTTTCTGGGGACTATGCGGCGATTTGGGAGGCCATTACAAATGATTCTATCAAGAGAACATTTGTCAAGGGGGATTTCACCCAAGTGAAATTCCCCCAACAAACTGAAGACTACTCGTCCTTTTTATCCGTATTTTTAATAAAAATCATCGAAAGCCCAACCGCTCCAACAATTACACCTAACAGTGAAAACGGGAAGTCACTAAGACTGTGTAAAAGGGTACTATTTATCTCCGCACCACCTAGGCAAAGAAGTATCCCAAATAGTATTAAGGCAATGCCTTTTAAAGATTTATTGTCCATGATAGAGATTCCTTTCCAATCGCAAATTTGTCGAATCGATACGCACAAAGTATAGCATTGATGCGAGTGATATTCAACCCCTTTTTGTAGGCCCTGCTGGTAGTGGCAAGCAATGCGCAGGTATATACCCTGTGCCGCTTGTTGGTGGCCGAAGGCCCCCAAGCCCCCGGTGATCGGCGCGGCTGCGTCCGATGCACAAGCCGCCGTTGGCGTCTGCTGTATATACTGGCAGGGGAAAGCTGATGGCGGAGCCAAACCCCGGAGGGCGCACGATGGCCGAAGGCCATACCACCACCAGCTTGCGGGTGGTGAGTAAGTGCGCTCTTAGCAGAGGGCCGACAAAGAGAACGGAGCGCCCAGGTCACCCCCGGACGCTCCCGCTTCGGTTCCCTCCTGCTGGTCGATCACCGCCTTTCCAGCCTGTGTCATTCTGCCACAAATGAACCGTCAGCCAATGTGTATTTGGATGGTGAAACCACCCTTTACACAATACATCCCAAGATTACTACTCCCACAGAATTCGGCAAAGCAGGGGCCGGGGAATGATTCCCGGCCCCTCCCTTTACTTTTTACGGTTCGTCCATAGCTTCCCAAGAATGTCCTTTAACACCAGGAAGGCGTCCAAATCCGTATATCCATAGTCATGCTTCAGTTCCTCCAGCATCATGCTCAATCTGGCGGCGAAGTTGGCCGCGTTGACCTCTTTCTGGTAGCTGAGCAGAATGGGATACTTTTTCCCCCACGCGCTGGTCCAGTCGATTTTCTCCTCCAGCTCCGCGCTGGTCCGCTCAATGGCCTCCTGAATCTCCTGGAGGTCCACGTCAAATTCAATGAGCTCATCCAGAGACAGATTGTAGAGCCGGGCCATCTGCTTCGCCTGCCGGATGTCCGGCAGCGTCTCGTCTGTCTCCCACTTCGACACCGTCTGCCGGCTGACGCCCAGCTTTCCCGCCACGTCCTCCTGGGAAAGCCCCTGCTTCTTTCTTGCGTGGAACAGCCTGTTTCCTAAACGCATAGTTTTGTACTCCTTTCCTGTTTACAGCATCAGTATAGGCCCGCGCCGGGCAAAAGTCCACCGCTTTTCCCTTGCGCTTTCGCCCGTTTTTTTGCCATCCCCAGACAGAAAGCTCTATGGAACCGGCGCCGGTCCCATAGAGCTTTTACATGTACGCATTAAGCGGGATAGATTCCAATTCCGCGGGCGTCGGCCCGGCGCAGTGCGATGACCGCACCGCAGACGGCGTAGGCCACCGGGTCCCCCCAGGGACTCTCCTGCACAGCGGTGACTGCGCTGCCGGGGACAAAGCCCAGATCCAGCAGACGGCGGCGCTGGCTCTCCGGGGCGGAGAGGGCGGCAATGGCGGCGCTGCGGCCCACTGCCAGCTGGTCCAGCGTCAAGGCAACCTCCATATTGGGATTCTCCTTCCAAAAGCGAAAGGTCCTTTCGCAGCATTTACCTTCTCAGTATATGCCCCATCCTCCGGTCCGTGTGACTATAGCGGCCCATGAACGGCGTCACCCAATCTCGCCCTGCCGGATGGCGTCCGCCAGCTCCTTGGCGAAATAGGTAATCAGCATATCCGCTCCGGCCCGGAACACTGCCACCGCGCTCTCGCACATCACCCGCCGCTCGTCCACCAGACCGGCTGCCGCCGCGGCCTTTATCATGGCGTACTCCCCGGATACCGAGTAGGCGCACATAGGCTGGTCAAAGGCGTCCGCGCACTCCCGGATGACGTCCAGATAGCTCAGGGCGGGCTTGACCATCAGAATATCCGCACCCTCCTCCGCGTCCAGAGCGCACTCCCGCAGCGCCTCTTTCCGGTTGTGGGGGTCCATCTGGTAGCCCCGGCGGTCCCCGAAGGACGGAGCCGAGCCTGCCGCTGCCCGGAAGGGACCGTAAAACGCGGAGGCGTACTTGGCCGAATAGGCCATAATGGGAATGTGGCGGAACCCCGCGCCGTCCAGAGCCTGCCGCAGAGCGGCGACGTGGCCGTCCATCATGTCCGATGGAGCTACCATGTCCGCACCCGCCAACCCGTGGCTGACCGCCACCTTCGCCAGTACGTCCAGCGTCTCGTCGTTGTCCACCTCATGGCCGTGGAGAATGCCGCAGTGACCGTGGTCCGTGTACTCGCACAGGCATACGTCCGTAATCACATAAAAGTCCGGGTGCGCCGACTTGATGGCCCGGACCGCCTGCTGAATGACCCCTTTCTCCGCCCACGCAGAGCTGCCGCAGGCGTCCTTTGCCCCCGGCAGGCCGAAGAGCATACAGTGGGTCACGCCGTGAGCCAGACACTCCTCCACAGCCTGGTTTACACTGTCCAGACCGTAGTGGTTCTGCCCCGGCAGGCTGGGAATGGGGCGTACGCCGGAGAGCGTTTCGTCGATAAAAATTGGATAGATCAAACTGTCCGGGGACATACGGGTCTCCCGGCACATCCGCCGCAGTGCGTCCGTACGGCGCAGGCGGCGGGGACGGTGGATCAATTCCATACTGTTTCCTCCTGTTCAGCTCTGCGCGGCCAGACTGGCCAGCGCGTCTATAGTTGCCTCTGCTGCAATTTTTACCGGGATGCCGTACTTTCGCGCCTCAGCAGCGGTTTGCTCCCCGATACACAGACCCACAATGCCGCTGTAATCCACATCCGCTCCCGTCGCGGACACAAAACCCTTGACCGTGGAGGCGGAGGTGAAAGTGACATAGTCCAGCTCCCCGGCCTCCAGGGCCTGCCGCAGCTGCTCCGAACGGGGATTGCTGTACTGCGTGCGGTATATGGCGATGTCCCGGTACGGTCTGCCGCGCTTCTCCAGCTGCTCCGTCAGAGCCGGGGACCCCTCCTCCGCCCGCAGCAGCAGTACGCGGCCCGACGCCCGCTCCGCCAGCGCAGCTCCCAGATGGGCTGCATCGTAGACTGCCGGCACCAGGTCCGCCGAAAGCCCGCACGCCTCCAGCGCGCCTGCGGTAGCGGAACCAATCGCCGCCAGCTTCACGCCCCCCAGCGCACGGGCATCCAGGCCCAGTCCTCGCAGGCAGGTCCAAAAGACCTCCACACCGGTGGAGCTGGTGAAGGCCAGCCACTGGTATTCCTGAATCTGCCGCAGCGCCTCCTCCATCTCCGGACAGGGCGTGACCGGCTCCGTGGCAATGCAGGGATACTCCCACACATCGGCCCCCAGCTCCCGCAGGCGGTCCGCCAGGGTCCCGGCCCGGTTTTTCGGACGGCTCACCAGTGCCCGCCGCCCGTGGAGGGGAAGCCGCTCGTACCAGCACAGCTCCGGTCCCAGACTGCACACGCCCCCCACAATCATCAGCGCGGGGCTGTGAATGCCCATCTCCGCCGCCCGCTGGGGCAGGGTTCTCAGCACGGCGTCGCACCGCCGCTGGTTGGGCAGTGTGCCGTTTTCCACCATAGCCGCAGGGGTGTCCGGGTCCATGCCCGCCGCCAGCAGGCCCTGGACAATTTTCGGCGCGGCGGATACGCTCATCAAAAATACCAGCGTCCCTCCGCTCCGGACCAGAGCCTCATAGTCGATCACCGGGTCCTGGCCCCGCTTGGCCCGGCCTGTGATGATATGCAAAGAGGAGCTGAAATTCCGGTGGGTTACGGGAATCCCGCCGTAGGCCGCCGCCGCAATAGCCGACGTCACCCCAGGGATGACCTCAAAGTCCACGCCGCCCTGGGACAGAACCTCCAGCTCCTCGCCGCCCCGGCCAAACACAAAGGGGTCCCCTCCCTTCAGCCGCACCACTTGATGCCCCGCCTGGCCCTCCCGCAGCAGGATTTCGTTGATCTGCTCTTGTGGAATCAGGTGGCGGGACGCCTCCTTGCCCACGTCGATGGTCCGGGCCGTCTCCGGAATCAGAGCCAGAATCTGCGGCCCCACCAGACGGTCAAAAACCACCACCTCTGCGTTTTCCAACGCCCGGCGTCCCTTCACCGTCAGCAGGCCCGGATCGCCGGGTCCCGCGCCCACCAGTGTTACTTTTCCCGCCATGCCGCGTCCTCCTTCAATCGTCTTGCCAGCGACCGGGCCAGGGCCTCTCCCTGCTCCAGCGGACCGCTGGCGTCTCCACGGCTGGTCCGTCCCATGCCGTCCACGTACAGCCCCGTGATGGCGATGCTGCCGCCGTCCGCCACGGCATGGGCCGCCACCGGGGACGAACAGCCGCCGTCCAGCTCCTGTATGTAGGCCCGTTCCGCCAGAGCGCAGGCCGCGGCCTCCGGGTCTCCTACGCCCTTTAGAAAAGCAGTGTCCGTCCCCGCCCGGCACTGCACCGCCAGGATGCCCTGTCCGGCGGCGGGAAGCATCTCCTCTACAGTAAAATACCGGCAGATACGCTCCTCCAGGCCCAGCCGCTTCAGACCCGCCGCCGCCAGTACCAGCGCGCCGAATTCTCCCCGGTCCAGCTTCTCCAGCCGGGTGATGACGTTGCCACGGACAGGGACTGTCTCCACCCCTGGAAACAACGCCTCCAGCTGGAGCCGCCGCCGCAGGCTGGAGCAGCCGATGGGACCCCGCAGCTCCGGCGCGCCCAGGGGCAGAACCAGGGCGTCCCGCGGGTCCTCCCGCCGGGTGAATGCCGCCAGGGGCAGGTCCGCCGGCAGGTCCGCCGGCAAGTCCTTGCAGCTGTGGACCGTCAGGTCCGTCCGGCCATCCCGGAGAGCCGCGTCCAGCTCCTTGACAAACAGTCCCTTGCCGCCAATTTTATCCAGCGGCCGGTCCAGAATGCGGTCCCCAGTGGTTTTCATCGTCAGCAGGGACAGCTCAATCTCCGGGTGGGCGTCGGCAATGGCTTTCATCACCAGCTCCGACTGAATCACCGCCAGCCTGCTGCCCCGGCTTCCTACGATCAGTTTCATCTGTTCCTCCGTTTATAATACTTCCAGTGTCTCTCGGATCCGCTTCGCGGCGGCGGCAGTCCGGCGGTGGTCGGAGCCGTCCCCTACCACCCCGGCAGTCAGTCCGCCGCCCTCGCAGATTGCGGGGAAGAAAAAGCCGCACGCCTCCGGGCAGTCCGACCGGTTGAACAATACCCCCCGCTCCTGGGCCTCCCGGCCCGCGGCGGCGTTGACCGCCGGGTCGTCCGTGGCGGCAACCGCCAGAAATGCTCCCGCCAAATCCCCGGCCTGATACCGCCGGGCCAGATGCCGGACGCCCGGCAGTTCCCGGACCAGCCGGGGCGCAATTACCGTCACCTCCGCGCCGAACCGAGCCAGAGCCTCCGCACGGCGCAGACCTACCGTCCCGCCGCCCAGAACCACCGCCCTGCGTCCGGCCAGATCCAGAAACAGGGGGAACCGCTTATGACTCATGGGGCGCTTCCTCCGGCTCCTCCGACGTTTCCTCCGACGTTTCCTCCGGCGGTTCCGCCAGGGCCTTCTTCCGGTTCACATACAGCGCGTCCTGCCCGTGGGGATGCCGCCGCTTGCCGGTAATCAGCGCCGCAAAGGCCGCCGCCGCCAGAATCAGGCTCAGTACCTGGCTAACCCGCACCGGCTGGCCGAACAGCTCCAGACCAAAGAAATAGAGGCTGTCCGTCCGCATCCCTTCAATCCAGGCCCGGCCCATGCCGTACCAGATGAAGTAAAAACAGGCGTTTTCCCCGTCAAAGGTCCGGGCGCGGGAGATGAGAAAAATAATCAGCAGCAGCCCCGCCAGATTCCACAGGCTCTCGTACAGAAACGTCGGGTGTACCTCGATATACTCCGTGGCGGAGGTCCACAGCCGCATCCGCCAGGGAACGGCAGTCTCCCCGCCGAAAGCCTCCCGGTTCACAAAGTTACCCCACCGGCCTACGGCCTGTCCGATGAGCAGACCCATGCACCCCAGGTCCGCAAAGGCGCCGAAGGGAATCTGTTTTCGTTTGCAGAAAATCCACATGACGATGCACGACACAATCACCGTACCGTAAATCGCCAGCCCGCCGTCCCAGATGGCGGCAATCTTGCTCCAGTTCAGGCTCCCATCCGTGTTGCGGTACAGGTCCAGATAGAATACAACATAGTATACTCTTGACCCCAGAATACAGAGGGGGATCTGCCAGATAATCATGTCGTACACATTGTCGCTGGTCAGACCGTAGTCCTTCGCCCGCCAGGAGCAGAAGAGTACCGCCAGAATCAGACCCGCGCAGATGATGATGCCATACCAGTAGATGCCGTTGCCGATGTCGATGGCAATCCGGGAGGGGTTGAACTCCCAGTCCGGAAAAAGCCCCGGAAAGCTGATGGGCATATCAGTCCTTACATTCATAGATGCTGCCTCCCGTCTCCGTCACTCCGCGGGGTCAATGATGGACAGCGCGGCCCGCTCCGGCGTGACGTTCTCCCGCAGGAACGCCTCCACGTCCGCTTTGGTCACGGTCTCGAAAACCTCCGGAAAATGATAGTAGTTGAAATTTCGGAAATATCCCTCCGTCATGCTCACGGCGATGTTCTCAAAGGAGTTCAGGCTCCGGATCATCTGCCCGTAAGACGCCCGGCGGATCTGCTCATAGAAGTCCCGGTCAATGCCCTCCTCCCCCAGCCGCCTGGCCTGGGCGTTGATGGCGTCAAATACCCGGCGGGGGTCCTTGACGTCGCCGCCCACGTACAGATAGGCCGCGCCGGGAAGCAGGTCAAAATTCCCGCCCAGACTGCCGTTGATGGCTCCCTCCGCGTAGAGCCGGGTATAGAGAGGGCTGGAGTCGCCGAAGAGCACGTCGCAGGCCAGATCACCGATGATGCTCTGCCGCAGATGGGCGTCTCCGCTCTCCTGAAGGCGGCACTTGTACCCCGCCAGGAACATGGGCATCGCCACCTCCATGGTGCGGCGGTGCTCTTGACGGACAGGGAAGAGGCTCTCCTCCTGGCCGTAGTCCCTGGGGATGACGGGACCGCCTGTCTCCGGCAGCAGCTCCTCCGCCGTCCGGATGACCTGCTCCGGGTCCAGATTTCCCACACAGACCAGAATCATATTGGAGGGAGTATAGAATGCCTTGTGGCAGTCGTAGAGAGTCTGGGGGGTGATCTGCCGGATGCTCTCCACAGTCCCGGCCACCGGGATGCGCACAGGACTGTCTTTATACAGGCACTCCATCAGGTCCGCATAGACCCGCCAGTCCGGGTCGTCCTCCGTCATGCGGATTTCCTGGGCGATGATGCCCTGCTCCTTCTCCACGCTCTCGCCGGTGAAGTAGGGGACCGATACAAAGCGCAGCAGCAGGCGGAGATTGTCATAAAAATGCTCCGTACACTCCACATAGTAAGCGGTAATGGCGTTGCTGGTAAAGGCGTTGTCATAGGCGCCGTTTTTCGCAAACTCCTGGAGGACGTTGCCCTCCTCGGTGTCGAACATTTTGTGCTCCAGATAGTGGGCGATCCCGGCGGGAGTGTCCAGCCAGCGTCCGTCCAGCTGGAAACGCAGGTCCATGCCGCCGTAGCGGGTGGCAAAAAAGGCGTAGCTGCGGACGTGGTCCGGCTTGCTGGCCACCACAACCTCCAGTCCGTTGGACAGCTTGTGGCGGTAGATTTTTTTCCCCCGACGGGGGTATTTCTTTACAATCATTCCTGCGCCTCCTTCCCCTTGAGGAAATATATTGTGTCGGGCCGGACGGCCTTCGCCGCCGCCATGATGCGCTCCGGCGTCACAGCCTGCACCGCCTCCATCAGCTCCGGCAGGGTCTCTTTGCTGCCGCTGACCGCCTGGAACAGCACAAAGCTCTCCAGAGACGCGGCGGAGTCCTCCATGGAACGGAAATTGTTGAGCAGATAGCTCTTTGCTCCCGTCAGTTCCCAGTCCTCCCAGTCGCCCCGCTGGATGGCTGTCAGCTGAGCCATAATCTCCTCCATGGCCCGGTCATAGTTGGCAAACTCAATGCCTGAGGAGACCATCAGCGCGCCCTTTTCCCGGTCGTAGCTGCTGCCCGCATAGTAGCAGAGGGAGAGCTTTTCCCGGACATTCAAGAACAGCTTGGAGTTGCTGCTGCCGCCGAACATGGCGTTGGCGACGATGGCGGCGTGTTCGTCGGGGGACTCCGCCCGGAAGCCGATGCACAGCTTGCCCTGGGTGACGTCCAGCTCCTCCGTCACCAGACGCGCCCGCTCCGGCGCGGCCCGGCGGCAGGTGACTGCCGGTTCCAGACGCCCCGACCGGGGCAGGCCGGACAGAGCGCGGCGGTAGGCCGCGGCCACACGGTCCTCCGGCGCGGAACCGCAGTAGAACAGCTCCAGCCGGGTCCGGGGGAGGATGGACCGGTAGTGGCGGTCCAGCGCGTCCGGAGTGATGGCCTCCGCGTCTTCGGCGGAACCCAGGCGGTTGACGCCGAAGGGCTCGTCCGCGAACATCTCTTCCCGCAGGCGGCGGGCGGCATAGGACCGCTTGTCGTTGATGTCGCTGCGGATGAGGTCGGTGAGGTTGGCCCGCTCGCTGTCCACATAGGAGGGGTTCAGCCGCCCGTCCTGTAGGGCGGGGGAACAGAGCATTTCGCCCAGCAGGTCTGTGAGGGGCTCCAGCAGCTTTTCCCCGGAGGAGAGATATTTGTCGTCAATACAGCTGGCGACAAAGCCGAACAGCTGGTTTTCCCCCTTCCGCCGGACCGTGGGGTCCAGACGGGCGCCGTAGAGCATGTCCAATTCCCGGCCCAGCGCGTCCATGTCCGGACAGCGGGACGTACCCCGGCTGAGGACGTTTACCAGCAGCGCGTTGAGGGCCGCCGTCTCCTTCGACAGCGGCATGGCCATCTGGGCGCTGAGAAAGCTGGTCTTGAATTTCTCCGATGGCACATAGGTGAGATATACATTATCTGTCAACAGGTGTCGTGTCATTATAGGGGGTCTCCTTCTTTTGTCAAATCTCTCCTAGTATATACTATTTTCTCGTTACTTTCCATAGGCGGGAGAGGTTTTTTACGATTGATTCATAAATCGGCCCGCCCATACCGCAAAAAAACAAAATCCAGTCAGGAACGTACCCCCCGGTACGTTCCTGACCAGCAGCAGGAATCCAAATCGCTATGTAATGGCGGCGCTCAGGCCAGCAGCCCGTATTCCTTCAAAACAGCCTGAAGACGGCGGCGGTTGTCCGGCTCCATCTCGCACATGGGGAGGCGGAGGATTTCCTGACAATGGCCCATCATCGCCAAGGCGGTTTTCACCGGAATGGGGTTCACTTCCCAGAACAGGGCCTCCATCAGCTTGCTCAGCTTGAGCTGCATTGCGCCGGCGGCGGTGAAATTGCCGCTGAGACAGTCCGCCGTCAGCTGGTGCATCTGCCGGGGCACAATGTTGGCCGCTACCGATATGACTCCCTTGCCGCCCAGCAGCATGATGGGGGCGGTCTCTGCGTCGTCGCCGGACCAGATGTAGAAGTCTTCCGGACAGGTGCGCCGCGTCCGCTGTACCAGGGCCAGGTCGCTGCTGGCCTCCTTTACCCCCACGATGTTGGGGTGCTTCGCCAGCGCGGCGTATACCTCCGCCGTGCAGCGCACGCCTGTGCGGGCCGGCACGTTGTACAGAATCACCGGCTTGAGGACTGCGTCCGCAACGGCGGTGTAATGGCGGATCAGTCCCTTGGGGGTGGCCTTGTTGTAGTAGGGCGTTACCACCAGAAGTCCGTCCACACCTGTTTTCCCGATCTCCTTGGACGAGTGAACCGCTGTCTCCGTGCTGTTCGCGCCGGATCCGGCAATGACCGGAACCCGGCCATTGGTGTGCTCCACCACGGTTTCGATGGCCTGCATCTTTTCTTCGTGGGTCATGGTGGTTGCCTCGCCGGTGGTGCCGCAGACGATGATGGCGTCTGTTCCATTATTGATTTGAAAATCCACTAATTTCTTCAGCGCGGGAAAATCCACTCCGGCGCTGGTAAACGGGGTCGCGAGGGCTACGCCGGAACCGGTAAAAACTGGCAGTTTCACAGGAATGACCTCCTTTATACTCCAATTTACTGTTTGCTTCTGCCCCTATTGTATAGGAACATCTTATGCAATATAATATAAATTGGTGCGGAAAACCATGCAAAACCTGTCTGCTTTTCCGGAGCGCTCCTGAATTTTATGGCGCGGAGGAAACCAGCCGTCGAAAACGGGCGTCCAGATTGAACCCCTGCGGCGGAGAGGTCACGCCCGTGCAGTGTCCCGCTTTCCGGGATCGACCCAATCCAGGGCCGTATAAATCAGCGCGTTGCAGATTGCCGCCGCCACATTGCTGCCGCCCTTCCGGCCCATGGCGGCAATGCACGGCACGCCGGCCTCCTCGCATATCCCAAAAATCTGCCGTTTGCTCTCCACCACGTTCACAAACCCCACCGGCGCGCCAATCACCAACGCCGGACGAAATCCGCCTTCCATCAGCTCGCGGAGCTTCAGCAGCGCAGTGGGGGCGTTGCCCACCGCGAAAACCGCCGCAGGATGCGCTGCCGCCGCACGCTCCACAGCCGCCGCCGCACGGGTCGTACCCGCCGCCTTTGCCGCCGCCGCGACTTCCGGGTCGGCCATCAGGCACAGAGCCTCGCCCTTCAGCTTCCCCAGCCCCGCTTTGTTGACGCCCGAACAGGCCATGTTGGTGTCTGTCACAATGACCGTCCCCGCCCGCAGGACCTCCACGGCCCGCTCCACCGCGCGGGGAGTAAAGCGCAGATTCTCCACATAGTCGAAATCCGCCGTGGTGTGGATGACCCGCTTGATGACCGCCTCGTTTGGCCCGGATAGCGCCACCCCCATCCGGGCCAGCTCCTCGCTGATGATCTCCATACTGGTCCGCTCAATATCCGCTGGCAGTACATGCCTGACTTCCTGCTCCATTTACGCTTCCTCCATAATCCGATAGATTTCTCCCAGATCCAGAGCCTTCCGCACGCCGTCCGCCAGCAGGTCAAACTGTTGCTGCTGATAGGCGGCGTGGGAGAGCGTCTCCGCCGTCTCAGGCTGAAGGCCCTTCCGGGCGCAGAGCAGAGCCGCCAGCCTGCCGGCCAGCTGTCCGCTGTCGAAAAGCCCGTGGAGATAGGTCCCCCAGACGTTTCCCTGGACACATCCGTCAGACCGTCCGTCCGAGAGCGTACAGAACGCCGCCCCGGACGCCTCGGTCCGGCCCATGTGGATTTCATAGCCCTCCAGCTCCGCGCCCGCCAGCTCCTCCGCCACGACTGTCGCCGTTGTCTGGGTCCGCCGCTTCCGGGCGGTGAACGCCGTCTCCGCCGGCAGAAGGCCCATGCCCCGTACGCTCTTGCCTGCCGGACCCTCCACACCCTCCGGGTCGTGGAGCATGGTCCCCAGCATCTGGTATCCGCCGCATACCCCCAGCACCGGCGTACCGGCTGCCGCCGCCTTCTGCACCGCCGCCTCCAGACCGCACTGTCGGAGCCAGAGCAGGTCGTCTATGGTGCTCTTCGTTCCCGGCAGGATAATCAGGTCCGGACAGCCCAGCTGCCGGGCGCCGTCCACGTACCGGACCCCGATCTGCGGGTGGGCCTCCAGGGGCGCGAAGTCGGTGAAATTGGAGATGCGGGGCAGACGGATGACCGCCGCGTCCAGAGGCTTGTGGGCCTCCGTGCGGCCCAGACGGGGGGCCAGGGAGTCCTCGTCGTCCACGTCTACCTGCAGATAGGGGATTACGCCCAGCACAGGCTTGCCGGTTTTCTCCTCCAGCATGGACAGGCCGGGACGAAGAATTTCCAGGTCGCCCCGGAATTTGTTGATAATCAGCCCCGCAATCTGTTTCCGCTCCTCCGGCTCCAGCAGGGCGGCGGTGCCGTACAGCTGGGCGAATACGCCCCCCCGGTCGATGTCCCCCGCCAGCAGAACCGGCGCGTTGACCCGCAGGGCCAGACCCATGTTGACAATGTCGTCCGTCCGGAGGTTGATCTCCGCCGGACTGCCCGCGCCCTCAATGACAATAACGTCGTATTCCGCCGCCAGACTCTCGTATGCGGCCAGGACCTCCGGAATCAGCCGCTTTTTATAGCGGTAGTATTCCGCCGCCGGCATCTGCCCCCGGACCTCGCCGTGGACGATCACCTGACTGCCTGTGTCGCTGCTGGGCTTGAGCAGTATGGGATTCATCCGTACGTCCGGCGCAATGCCCGCCGCCTGGGCCTGCACCGCCTGGGCGCGGCCAATCTCCAGTCCCTCCTGGGTGACAAAGCTGTTCAGCGCCATATTCTGGCTCTTAAAAGGCGCGGTCCTGTACCCGTCCTGGGCGAAAATACGGCACAACGCCGCGCACAGCAGGCTCTTTCCCGCGCCGGACATGGTCCCCTGCACCATAATACACTTTGCACGGCTCATCGGTTCCCCTCCTTCCTAATGTCCCGCAGAGCGGTCAAAAGCCGCTGGTTTTCCGCCGCCGTACGCACCGCCGTGCGGTACCAGCTCCCGTCCAGACCGCTGTAATTGCCGCAGCTCCGCAGAAGAATCCCACGCTCCCGCAGCGGCTCCAGCAGCGGCGCGGACGAGGAAAACAGCAGATAGTTTGCCTCGCCTGGAACCACCTGGAAGCCCAGATCCCGCAGTCCCGCCGCCAGCCGTGGCCGCTCCGTCTGGATTACAGCCCGCGTCCGGCGCACATACTCCGTCTCTCCCAGAGCCGCGATGCCCGCCGCCTGGGCCGGGGCGGATACCGCCCAGGGCTGTCCTGTCCGGCGCATGGCCTCCAGCAGCTGCCCGCTGGAACACAGGCAGTAGCCCAGCCGCAGTCCGGCCAGAGCGTACAGCTTGGTGAATGCCTTCAGGATCAGCAGATTGGGATACGCGCTGCACAGGCCCGCCAGCGTATGGGCGGCAGGGTCGTCCAGAAAACCGCCGAAGCACTCGTCTGCAACCAGCAGGGTACCCGTCTCCCGGCAGCGGTCCAGTATGGACAGCAGCAGCGGCTTCGGCGTGGTGCGCCCGGTGGGGTTGTTGGGCTCGCACAAAAAGACCATGTCCGTTTCCGGTGTAATACAGTCCAGGAAATCCTCCTGGAGGACAAAGCCGTTTTCCGATCTCAGCCGGTACTCCGCAATGCGGCGCCCCGCCAACTCCAACGCCGCGCCGTACTCCCCAAAGGTGGGTGCGGTCAGCAGAGCCAGCCGGGGCCGCACTGCCAGCGCGGCGCGGTAGATCAAATCGGCGGAACCGTTCCCGCACAGACACCAGTCCACAGGGACCTGCTCCGCTCCGGCGATTGCGCGGCGTACGCCGCGGCAGAGGGGGTCCGGGTAGCGGTCCGCTGTGCGTACGGCCTCCGCCACGGCAGCCCCGATGCTCTCCGGCACCCCCAGGGGGCTGACGTTGGACGAAAAATCCAGCGGCGGACTGCCGTACTCCAGCTCAAACCCGGCCCAGTCGCCGCCGTGGATCAGACTATTTGACTCCATGGACATCCCTCCAGCGTTCCGCCGCCCGGACAAACCGCTCCGCTAATTCCGGACGGCCTGCAAAATAGAGATGGGGAAAGGCGGCATATAAATTCTCGCCTGCAAAGCCGCAGGTCCAGCTTCGTCCGGTCAGCGGCTTGCGGGCGGTGAGGTCCGTGCCGTTGCAGCTGGAATCCCAGTAGTGGAATTCGTGGACCGGGACCGCCTCGCCACGGCGCAGCAGCAGGCTGTCCTGCTCCGCCGTCAGCTCCGCATAGCCGAACCGTACCAATTTCTGCTTCCGCACAGCCGCTCCCGGCAGGACTCCGGCCATAGGCCAGGACTGACCGCTGCCGTCCTCCAGCGACTGCCCCAGATACAGAAATCCGCCGCACTCCGCCACCGTGGGCAGTCCCCTCTCCACCGCCTCCCGGATGCTGCGGCGCATTTCCCCGTTTTTCGACAGCTTGGCGGCGTGCAGCTCCGGATACCCGCCGGGCAAGTAGAGGCCGCAGGCGTCTGCCGGCAGCGCGGCGTCTTCCAGGGGGCTGAAAAACCGCAGCGTCCCGCCAGCGTCTTCCAGGGCGTCCAGCGTCTCCCTGTAAGTAAAGCAGAATGCGGCGTCCCGCGCCACGGCAAGGGGGACGCCGGTGGGGAGGCGTACAGCCGCCCTGGAGCCCCGGTCCGCCCGCCGGGTGAAGACCGCCTCCAGACGCTCCCAGTCCAGATTCTCCTCCAATACCTCCGCCACCCGGTCAATCCGGGCCGACAGGTTTTCAATCTCTCCGGCGGTGTACAGCCCCAGATGACGGCTTTCCAATACCGCCTCCTCCATGGGGGGCAGCCAGCCCAACACCGGCAGTCCGGTTTCCTGTTCCAGCATGGGGCGCAGGTTCTTGGCCAGCATGGGGGAGCAGTCGTTGAGAAAAATGCCCGCAATATGGCTGTTCTCACGAAAGCGGCACAGCCCGTTGACCTGCGCCGCCAGCGTCAGGCTGGCCCCCTTGGGACGAATCGCCAGCAGTACCGGCAGGCCCAGCGTATCCGCTGCGTGCCACGCGCTGGCCCGGTCTGTGACGCCGCCCAGTCCGTCGTAAAAACCCATCGCGCCCTCTGTCACCGCTGCGCCGTGTCCGCCGCTGTAATCGCTGTAAATCCGGCGGACTGTGTCCTCGCTGGCGAGAAATAAATCCAGATTGCGGCTCTCCACTCCCAGCACGGACCGGTGGAACATGGGGTCAATATAATCCGGGCCGCATTTGAACGCGCAGGGCGTCCGGCCCCGCTTCTTCAGCGCGGCCAGCAGGGCGCAGGTCAAAATTGTCTTTCCGCTCCCGGACGCGGGAGCCGTTATCATCAATTCAAGCATCGCAGTTTCCGGTTATCAAAAAAATAGGGTTGTTGGCTGTCAGCAGATGGAGCTTTCCCGCCGGTTTGCTCCGGCTGACGGCTATTTGTGTGACATGAGCGGACAGTCCGTGCTCTGTCAGCGCGGCAACAGCGGCGGACAGCGTTTCCAGCGCAATGGCGGTGACGCAGATGCGGGCGTTGGCGTTTTTTTGCAGGATGATGTCCACAATCTCCGCCATCCCGCCCTGGGTGCCGCCGATAAAAACGCCGTCCGGCGGGGGCAGTTCCCTTAAAGCGTCCGGGGCGCGGCCCACAATAAGCTGGAGGTTCCAGGCGGAGAATTTTTCACGGTTGGCCCGGATCAGCCCGCACGCCTCCGGTTTGCACTCCACGGCGAAGGTCTGCCCCTCCGGCGCGGCCAGGGCCAGCTCTACGCTGACGCTCCCCGTACCCGCGCCCACGTCCCACAGAGTATCTGCCGGTTCTGCCGCCAGCTTCGCCAGCGCGGCGGCGCGGACCTCCTGCTTGGTCATGGGTACGTCCCCGCGCAGAAAGGCGTTGTCCGGAAAACCGGGGCAGCGGCGTTTTTCCCGCGGGGCCGCCTCCGCCAGCAGAACTGACAGCGGCGCATAGGTCCCCGCCGCCAGCTCCCGCGCTGTTCCGGCGGTGATCGCCTCGTCCGGATAGGACAGCCGTTCCCCGATAACAACAGGCAGCGTCCCCAGGCCGGCTTCCGTCAGACGGCGGCAGATTTCCGCCGGTCCCAAGACGCCGCCGGTGAGGAAAAACGCCGGCCTCCCGGCGGATACCGCCGCCAGTACGCTGCACTCCGTCCCGTGGGCGGACACCAGATTCCAGTCCTGCCAGGGCTGTCCCAGCCGCGCGGACAGCAGCTGCACGCTGGATACCCCCGGCAAAACCCGCGCCGGTATGCCCGCCTTCTCCAGCAGCGGCAGCAGACCCCGTGCGCCGGAATAGAATCCGGTATCGCCGCTGTAGACCACCGCGCAGTCCGTGTTCTGCCGCAGAATCTCGTCCAGAATTGCTTCCGGCTTTATGGCGGCAATTCTATTTTCGGTACACCCGCGGGGCAGCTGCTCCAGCAGCCGCTTTGCCCCAATGACGCACCCCGCCTGTTCCAGTGCGGCGGTGCATCCGGCGGTCATAGTCTCCGGCGTTCCGCCGCCCAACGCCGCCAGCGTTACCTGCATTCCATCATCTCCCTGCACTGCTCCAATACTGCCCCATAGTCCAGCCCGCTCTCCTCCGGACGGCGGATCAGAACCAGCTGCGCTCCTGTGGAGGCCGCTGCCGCCGCCTTTTCTCCAAAGCCTCCCGCCTGTCCGCCGTCCTTGGTGACGAGAAACCGGATGTGGAACTGACGGATCAACGCCTCGTTCAGCTCCTGGGTAAACGGCCCCTGCAGAGCCAGAATATTGCTGCGGGGTACTCCGGCGGCGGCACAGGCGTTCAGACTTGTCTCCAGGGGCAGAACGCGGGGATACAGCCGCTGTCCGCCCAGTCCCGCAAAGGCCCACAGCTCCTTGGCTCCGGTGGCGAGCAGGATATTTCCCGGCCTGTCCCGCAGCCACGCCGCCGCGTCCCCGGCAGTAGAGAAAACCGCCGCGCCTGCCGGGATGCCGCTCTCCTCCCGCAGCAGCCGGAGAAGCCGGACGCCGGTCCGCTCACAGGCGGCGCGGATGTTCCGGCTGGCCTCAACAGCATAGGGGTGGGTGGCGTCGATGCATACGTCCGCCCCGGCAATCACGCCGCACATCTGCCCTTCGTCCAGACGCCCGGCGCGGACCTGGACCCCGGAAAACTCCCCCTGCTCCTCTTTTCCATACGCGGTGGCTACGCAGACCGTCACCGCCGCCCCCAGCCCCGCCAGCTCCTGGGACAGCGTACGGCCCTCGGTGGCGCCGCCGAAAATCAGAGCGCGCATGGCCCCTGCTTCCTCTCATAGCCGCGGGGCGTGACCATGCGCCCGGCAATGCGCAGGGTGGCGGAGGAGCCAATAAACACGGTGGTGAACATGTCCAGTTCCGCGTTTTGCAGCTCCGCCAAGGCGGCAATCCTGCCCTCTTCACCTGCGCGCCCGATGTTGCGGACATAGCCGCAGATTGTCTGGGGGTCCTTCCCGGCGGAGAGAAGAATGCCGCAGGCTCTTTGCAGATAGTCCTTCCGCTTGTGGGAGGACGGGTTGTAGAGACAGATGGCGAAATCTCCCATGGCCGCACACCGCAGACGGTTTTCAATCACCTCCCACGGGGTGAGCAGGTCCGACAGAGAGATCACGCAGAAGTCGTGGGCCAGGGGCGCGCCCAGCACAGCCCCGCCGGATAACGCCGCCGTTACGCCGGCCACCACCGTAATCTCTACATCCGGCCACTGCTCCGCCAGCTGCAGCGCAGGTCCCGCCATGCCGTATACGCCGGCGTCCCCGCTGCACACCAGAGCTACCGTCTTCCCGCCTGCCGCCGTCTCCAACGCCCAGCGGCACCGGTCCAGCTCCTGCCGCATGGGGGTCGTGTAGGTCTCCTTCCCCGGAAACAGATGGGCTGCCAGGTCAATATATACCGTGTATCCGCACAGTATGTCCGCCGCCTCCAGCGCAGAGCGGGCCTGGGCCGTCATAAACGCCTCGCCGCCGGGACCTAATCCAACAATATAGAGCTTATTTGCCATCGTCCTGCCACCTCCAAGTGGGCGCGTAGGGGGCGATTGCCAACGCCATGGTGACGCCGTTCCCCGCGCTTTTTTTCCAATATAAACTGCCGCCGCTGGCCAGCGCCGCGCTGCGCTCGCACACATTGTCCACGCCGGTGACGCGCTGCACAAAGGCGGATGCCGTAAAATCTCCCTGAGCCGTCTCCAGCTCCTGGGCGGTGTAAAACCGGCAGGGCCAGCCGCGGCCTTCGCAGAAAGCCAGCAGGCCCGGTTCGTCCCGCTTCAAATCAATGCTGGCCGCGGTGAACACCGCCCCGGCCTGTACGCCGCTGGCTGCCAGCAGTTCCCGCAATGCCCGCTCCAGAGCGGACTGGTGGACGCCCCTCCGGCACCCGATGCCCAGGGCCAGAATCCGGGGCGCCAGACACAGGGCCGTCTTGGACCCGCCGCACACATCCAGCCGCACGTCGTATTCCTCACCGTTCTCCGTCTGCTCCACAAAGGCCGGAGGCTCCCCGCTGATGGGCCAGGGACTGTACACCTGCACCGTCCTGCCGGAGAGCACGGCGGAAGAGACGTTCTTGATGGCCTGGGGGTTGAGAACGCGGCAATTCTGCCGCTTGGCCCATTCGTCCACCGCAAACACGCCGTTGGCATCCGTGGCCGTGGTCAGCACAGGAACCGCCCCGCACACCGCAGAAATCCGCCGGGCCAGATCGTTGGCTCCGCCCAGGTGTCCGGACAGTATGGGGACCGCAAAATGTCCGCACTCGTCCACCACCACCACCGCCGGGTCCTCGCTCTTGCTCCTGACCCAGGGGGCAATGGCCCGCACCGCAATGCCCGCCGCGCCCACAAAAATCAGGCCCCGTGCCTGGGAAAAAGCCGACTGGGTCCATCCGGCCAGCGACGCTCCCTGGCCGCACCGGGACGCCTCGCCCCCTAATGCCGCAGCCAGACGCTCCGCCAGCAGAGCCCCCTTGTCGGAGAAGGACAGGTACCGCAGCGGCTTCACGGTTCAACGCCTCTCCGGTACTCCGTGGTGAAGGCCGGGTCGTAGAGCTTGCTGCGCTCATAGCTGCCGGAGAGGAATCCGCCCACTAAAATCATGGCCGTCTTCCGGATGCCCGCCTCCGCGCCTGCCGCCGCCAGAGTCCCCGCCGTGCAGCGGATGATCCGCTCCTCCGGCCACGTGGCCTTGTAGACGATCGCCGCCGGGGTGTCCGCCGTATACGCTCCCCGCAGAAGCGACGCCTGTACCTCCTCCAGCAGTCCGGCGGACAGAAACACCGCCATGGACGCGCCGTGCTGCGCCATCTGCTCCAAACTCTCCCGCTCCGGCACCGGCGTGCGTCCCGCCATGCGGGTGATAATCACGCTCTGGCTCACGCCGGGCAGCGTGAACTCCGCCCCCAACGCCGCCGCCGCACCGCAGAAGCTGGATACCCCAGGCGTGTCGTCCCAGGGAATGCCCAGCTTGTCCAGGGCGTCCATCTGCTCCCGGATGGCTCCGTACAGGCAGGGGTCCCCGGTGTGCAGGCGCACAATGTCCGCGTTTGACGCCCCTTCCATCACCGCCAGTACCTGCTCCAGCGTCATCTCCGCGCTGTTATAAACCCGGCAGTCCGGCCTGGCCAGAGCCAGAATCTCCGGGTTGACCAGACTGCCCGCATAGATGATGATATCCGCCTGTTTGACCAGCTCCGCTCCCCGCAGGGTAATCAAATCCGGCGCGCCGGGCCCGGCTCCTACAAAATGTACCATATTACTGCTCCTTTACGATGACCGTGGCAAAATACCCCGCCGCCTCCGGAACGTCCCCCATGCTGGAATACAGCTTTTCCGTAGGCAGGCCGCAGTCCTCCACCATCGCCGCCTGCTCCAGCAGGCCCCGCGCTGTCAGCGCCTCCCGCACCTGGGGCAGACGCTTCCCGGCTTTCATCAGCACCTTGGTACCAGGCAGCTCCAGGGACGCCGGGTCCCCCGCCGGGACAATGTGCAGGGGCGTCTCCCCGCTGACCAGGCTCAGCCCCAGCCGCGCCGCCGCCGCACAGAAGCTGGGGACGCCGGGGATCATGACCGCCTCATAGCCACGCTCCCGCAGAATATCCATGATGTATCCAAAGGTGGCGTATATGGACACGTCCCCCAGGTTGAGCATGGCCACGTCCCGGCCAGCCGTCAGATGCGCCGCTATAGCGTCCGCTGCCGTTTCGTGGGCCGCGCGCTGCTGGGATTTGTCGCGGGCCATGGTGAAAAACAGCGGCAGGATGGTCTTGCCCTCCAGCGCTGCCGCCCGCCGGACAATGTCCAACGCCAGCATCTCGCCGCTCTTTGTCTGGGGCGCGGCGATGACCGGACACCGCTCCAATGTGCGCAGAGCCTTTACTGTCAGCAGCTCCGGGTCCCCAGGGCCTACGCCTACGCCGTAAAAGATTCCTTTTCTTGTCTCCATGTCTCTATGATCTCCTTTGCCTGATCTGTTGCGCCTAACGCGCCGTATTCGTTGGAAAATGTGACCGCGCCTACCAGGTACGCACCCGCCGCCCGGCGGGTCAGATGACGCTGGACCGCCGCCAGCAGGCTCTCCAGAACCGCGTCCCGAAGCCCCGCGCCGTCCAGCAGCGCAAGGCAGGCGTCCGTTGTGGCGGCGTCCAGCAGCGAGCGGCAGAGGGACGGTCCACCCCCGCAGACAGCCGCGTGGGCGCAAAACAGCTCCGTCCGGCAGTCCGCATAGCGGGAGTGGGTCTGCATGATCCCGCCCGCTACCTTTACCAGCTTGCCAATGTGGGCGGCCAGCAGTACCTGCTCAAATCCCAGGCTGGCGGCGATGTCCAGGGCGTCGCCCAGAAAGTTGGAGCACTTGACCACCGGTACCCCAGCCAGCGCAGGCCCCGCTTCCCGGAGATAATCCGCCCCGTAGTTGCCGGGTGTCAGAATCACCCGCCTGCTGCCGGTGGCGGCGGCCTGCCGCTGCTGCACCGCGATGGTGTCCACAATCGCCTGCTCGCTCATCGGCTCCACAATGCCGGAGGTGCCCAGAACCGACAGCCCCCCCGCTACCCCCAGCATAGGGTTGAAGGTCCGGGAAGCTGCCTCCTCCCCGCCGGGAATGGACACGATGACCTCCAGACCGCCGGTATACCCCAGCTCCCGGCACACCGCCTCCACCTGCTCCGCAATCATGCGGCGGGGAACGCGGTTGATGGCGGCGGCCCCCACCGGCTGGTCCAGACCCGGTTTCGTGACCCGGCCTACCCCTTCGCCGCCGTCAATGACAACGCCGGGAAGGGCGGTCCGCCGGACCAATGCGCGGACAGGCAGGCCGTTGGTAATATCGTGGTCATCGCCGCCGTCCTTGATGACGGCGCAGCGGGCGGTATCCCCCTCCAGCAGCGATTCCGCCAGGGGAACCGTTACTACAAGACCCTTGGGCGTGGTGAGGGACACACGCTCCGGCGCCGTGCCGCTCAGAAGCAGACGGGCTGCGCCCGCCGCAGCCAGCGCGGCGCAGGAGCCGGTGGTATAGCCGCAGCGCAGCATCGTCTGCCCGCTGCGGATGTAATGGGAAAAGCGGTCTGGTTCCATCGGTTCACTCCTCTCGCAAAACGCAGGCCCCGCCGCAGGCGCGGCGAGGCCGAAAAAAGTGCGGTTCCGGTTTCGGCAGAATGCCGCCAAACTGCCATGTATCTGACTTAGCTCCCCTGGGAAAGCATCACAGTGACCGACTCGCAGGGCCTCTCACCCTATTCCATGTGCCGCAGATGCGGCGAGCAGCTGGCGATATATAAATTTAGCGACATTATAACATGGGATTTGCCGCCTGTAAAGAGCGGATTTTGGCCGGAACCAATTTGACTGTTTATTATATAACCATAAATTACGTCAGAAGATTTCTCGTTTTTTATTTCTTACTGCTCCGGGGTGGAACAGGATATGGAGCGCACCGTCCATGCCGGTCATGATCTGGGCGTCCACCTCGTAGACCTCCCGGATAAATTCCGGGGTCAGCAGCTCCTCTGGACTGCCCTGGCCCACTACCCTGCCGTCCTTCACAGCGTACAGGCGGTCACAGTACATGGCGGCAATATTCAAATCGTGCACGGCGGCGATGACCGTCCGGTCCAGCCCCCGTACCAGATCCATCAGCTGGAGCTGATATTTGATGTCCAGATGGTTGGTCGGCTCGTCCAGAATCAGGCAGGGCGTCCGCTGGGCCAGGGCGCGGGCCAGAATCACCCGCTGCTGCTCTCCGCCGGAGAGGGTGGAGAAGGAGCGGTCCGCAAAGGCGGCCATGCCTACCGTCTCCAGCGATTCCGCGACGATCCGGAAGTCCTCCGCCGTGTCCCGGTCCAGCGCCCGCTTGTGGGGAGCGCGGCCCATGAGCGCCACGTCTTTGACAGAGAAATCGAAGTTATAATAATTGTGCTGGGCCACAACGGCGATACGCCGGGCTGATTCCTTGTATGGATAGCTCTCCAACGCCCTGCCGTCCAGATATACCGCGCCGGCGGTGGGTTTCAATACCCGATAGATGCACTTGAGCAGAGTGGACTTACCGCTGCCGTTGGGGCCAATGACGCCTACCAGCTCCCGGTCGCCGGCCTCCAGATCGACGCCGTTTAGAATAAGGCTGCCGCTGAGCAGGGCTTCCACGGCTTTCGCCTCGATTTTCATCAGTCCCCACCCCCAAAACCGTATTTTTTCCGGGCCATTAAATAGATGAATACCGGTGCGCCCAGGATGGAGGTGAGGATGCCGATGGGCATCTCGTTTCCCGGCAGAATCGTCCGGCACAGCACGTCCGCCCACACCAGGAAGACCGCCCCCGCCAGGGCGGATATGGGAATCAGCTTCCTGTGGTCCGTGCCAAACAGCATCCGCGCCCCGTGGGGAACCACCAAGCCCACAAAGCCGATTACACCGGCGTTATATACCGAGAAGCCCACCAGCAGCGAGGATACGACAAGGTAGGCCACCCGCCAGCGGTGGAGGTCCGTACCCAGCGTAATGGCGCTCTCGTCCCCCAGCAGCATCAGGTTCAGCGTCCTGTGCTGGGTCAGAAAGAACAGCGTCCCCGCCAGGGCTACCGCAAGTATGGCCGCGTTGTTCTCCCAGTTGGCAGCGGCCAGACTGCCCATGGTCCAGTTGACAATCTTGCTGGTGGAGTGATCGTCGTGGGCAACATAAATGATAAAGCTGGAAAACGCCCCGCACACTGCCGACAGTGCGGAACCTGCCAGCAGCAGTTTTACCGAGGTGGCCCGCCCTCCCGCGTTGGCCAGGGCGATGACCGCTATGGAGACGCAGAACGCGCCGGCAAAGGCCATGATCCCCACATAGTTGGGGCCCAGCGTGATCCCGATGCCCAGCATGACCGCCACCGTCGCCCCCAGGGACGCGCCGGAGGAGATGCCCAGGATATACGGGTCCGCCAGCGGGTTTTTAACGATGGCCTGCATGACCACGCCGCTGATGGACAGTCCCGCGCCTACCGCCGCCGCCAGTACCAGCCGGGGCAGGCGGATCAGCCAGACTACATCGTGGATGGGCGTTCCCGGCGCCCACTCCTCCGGGATGGGCAGACGGAGGAAAATGCTGCCCAGTTCATATTGGATGACCCGGTACACCTCCGCCATGGGCAGGCGCATCGTCCCAAAGGTCACTGCAGCCAGAATGGACAGGGGCAGGATAATGAGCAGCGCAAGGACAGTAACAGCATAGAGGGGCTTTCCCCGGAGCAGCCCCCGCTTGACAGCGTCCGATCCCATGGCAGCCCGTTATCCGGCCAGCTGGGGGTACATCCCCTGGGCCAGCGCCTGGATGCCGTCGCCGGTGCGGGGGCCGCTGGCGTACATGTCGCCCAGCATAATCAGATGCACCCGGCCGCTCTGTACGGCGGAGAGGCTGGCGAAGGCGGGGTCGTCCTGGATGATGGACAGCTGCTGGGCCTTTACCGTTTCCGGGTCATCGCCGGAGTAAGCCATATAAACGACAAAGATCACATCCGGGTCGCAGGCCACCAGATCCTCCTTGCCCATTTCGCTGCCCTCCGGCTTGACCAGCTCGCCGCCCAGCTGCAGTACCATGTCCCCGGCCAGGGAGTCGGCGGCATAGTTGGTGATCTTGCCGCTGATGGGCTCCAGGACGGCAACCCGGACCGCCTCCTGACCCTGTACCGCCGCCAGGGCGTCCGCCACCTGCCGCTTCATCCCGTCCACCAGGGCCTCCGCCTTTTCCTCCACGTCGAAAATCCTACCAATATTCAGGATGTCGTTGTACTCGTTTTCCAGCGTGCGGGTCTTGGCCGCGCCGCTGTTGGCGCTGATGTAAGTGGCCACGCCCTTCTGGTTCCAGTCGTATACGTCGCCCAGCTTTTTCTCTCCAAAGTAGGAGTCCCAGGAGAAGATCATATCCGGCTCCAGCAGGGTGACGGTCTCCTTGTCCGGGGCAAAGACGGATGCGTCGTAGTGCATCTTCTCAAACCCGGCCCGCCACTCTGCCTTGACCTCGTTATCCAGGCCGTAGGAGGCCAGAACATGGTCCTCCAGTCCCAGAGCAATCATGGTCTCCACGCAGCCCTGGTAGACGCAGATGACCCGCTCCGGCGCCTTTTCGTAGGTGTACTCCACCGGATTGCCCTCATAATCGTAGTTGGTAATGGTAACAGGGTAGTGGCTGTCCCCTGGCGCGGCAGGCTTCTGCCCATCCCCCGGTCCGCTGGACGGCTGGGTGTCCGGCTGATTGCTTTCCGGGGAAGGGGCGGCGCTGTCATCAGGGGTCCCGCCGCCTCCGCAGGCGGTCAGGCTCAGGATACAAACCAGGGCCAGCAGCAGGGAAAATACTTTTTTCATGTTGGCGTTCTCCTTTGTCTGTTTGACGTGTTCTATATCACCGCAAAAAGGGACCCGTTCCCCGAAGAGAACAAGTCCCAGATACACATGAACAGAGCCGCCGTCAACAAACGGGGCTGTGCACTGAACAGATCCCTTTCTGCGGAAGATATCTATCCACACCGCTTCCAGCAGGTTTCCTGGCTCGCGCGTCAACGCCTGCCGCGCCTTCTCGCTCTTGCAATGGCATCTGCGGCAGACTCTT
>Ga0137309_100234_pt1 | contig 40440 bp, 35 predicted proteins | sample NAcewiD2O_June_FD_97179 | JGI IMG/M metagenome (GOLD analysis project Ga0137309, IMG submission 97179) | Mouse cecal microbial communities from Vienna, Austria - N-Acetylneuraminic amended D2O_June | ecosystem: Host-associated > Mammals > Digestive system > Large intestine > Cecum | place... | reverse complement strand
AGAAAAAATCTTAACCGATTACACGTTCTCTTCGCCAGCGCAAATCTGTACATGCTTGCCAAGGCGGGCGGTTCCCTATGCCCCGCCTAAGGTTTTTGCGCCCTTTGACCGGGCTGGGACTGGAAAAGCGAGGAATTCATCCCCCAATATGGCCCTTTATTGGTCGTTTTTATTACCTTCGTCTGTTTGCCTGGCTTTTACTTGCTTTAATCAGTGCTTCCCTAATTGATTTCTTAGTGGCAGTCGGAGCGAGCATAGCCGGCAACTATGTGAGCAAGTGGCTTGACCGCCACCGCAGGGGCAGGTAAGCACGAATGAAAAACCGGAGGGATGGCAGCCCTCCGGTTTTTCTTTTGCGTGTCTGCCGTGGTTTTGATCAGCTTTTTGGCTGTGATGATTATACCACACCCCGCCCAGTATATGCAAGCCCTATTTTTTCATTCCGTTTTCCGCCTCCGTTGCCCTCCCCCGTGCAACTCCTCCCCTCCCGGGCCCTTTCATAAGTCTGAATACAAGGAGGATTTGCAGCATGAAACAAACCGAGCACTACGGCCTGAACCAATGGGACCTCTCCGACCGCATCCGCATGGAGGACTTCAACGCCGACAACGCCAAACTTGCCGCCCAGCTGGCCCGGCTCCAGGAGGATATCTTCGGCCTGACCTACTATATCGGCCAAACCGCCTTATACTTCCAGCTGAACGACCAGCAGGTCCAAGCCCAGTATCCCATCGCTTCCTGCATTTTCCACCCCAAGGACCAGGTCATTACCACCGGGGACGTAGTGGTGGCCGACAACTGCGCCACCCTCACCGGACAGGGGGCCAAGGGCTCCGTCACCTTCAAGCGTTCCCCCTTCCTCATTCAGGGAATCCCCGACAAGGGGCAGGAGATCCGCCTTTGGCTTCACTACTCTGGCGGGACCGTAAGGCCGTTTTTCAACGATGCGGAAATGGAAACGCACGGCCGCTTCATGGACCACACGGTCACCAAGCGGGACCTTATGTGCGACACCTTCTCCTTGAAAGCGCCCTTTGCAAAAACCTTCTCTCTGCGGCTAGATCTGGACTGCGGGAACAGCAGCCAGATGGTGGTATACGACGCCGTTCTGGCCCAGCTCTGAGCGGGAAAAGAGGCCCCGGACTTCCGTCCGGGGCCTCTTTTTTGCTTAAGTCAGGGGACATGCGGGAGGTGCTGTCAATCAGGCGGTAACGGCTCCGAGGGTGATGGCGTCCTTGTTAACCTTCAGAATCACGCTAGCCACACTGCCAGCGCCAGTTTCGCCGCCGACGATGGGATTACCACCCGCGAGGGTGCCAGGAGCGCTCACGTCAGCCGTGGTGCTGCCGACCGTCACCTGGATATCGCCGGACTTGCTGGCCGCACTGTTGAACTGATAGGTGCCAGGCGTGAAGCCCCAGGTTGCCACAGTGAGAGTCACAGGGCTGGAATCGAAGCCTTCGATCTTATACGTGAAGTTCGCTGCACTATCAGCCTCAACAACAACCTTGGTCATGCTGACGTACTCGTCACCCTTGGTAACGGAGATAGAAGCAGGTACTTCCTTAGCTACTGCCCCAGCCTTGTTCTCCACAGCGACCATGTTGGCATCGTCCATGGTGAAGGTAATGGCTTTGGTAGCCACAGCATAGTCGCCGTCATTGACAGTGACACCGCCGACCGTGCCGTTGGTGATGCCAGCACCGATGTTCAGCTTTACCACGTCGCGGATATAGACATCCTTGTCGTCCGTCAGCCGGATCTTGCCGGAGACAACCTCAACATCGTCCTTGCTGTAGGCATCCGCGGAAGCGGCAGCCTTGACCTGTGCGTCGCCCGTGGTCGTGCCGAGGGTGATATCCTCGTCAATAGCCACATAGGTCGCGGTGCCAGCGCTGGCGACAATGCCGGTGGTGGCAACATCGCTGGTCAGCTTGCTGACGGAGTACAGGGTCAGGGAGCTGGTAACGGTACCGGTGAGCTCCAGGCCAGTACCCACAGCAGCCTTCAACACGGCCTTGCTCGTAAGGTCGGTGACGGAAGCAGCACTGGTGTCAGTAGCAGCCTTCGCGCCGGAAACGCCCGCGCCGCGGCCAACGGAGTCGATCCGCAGGGTGCCGCCTGCCACGACGCCCTCGCCGCTGGTGACAGTGGCGAACTCGGAAGCGCCGGAAGGCTTGTAGCTGGCAGTCACGCCGCCCTTCAGGGTGATGGTGACAACCTCGTCGCCCTTGCCGGTGATGTCGTCCTGACCAAACATGACCAGGTCGAGGTCACCCGTCATCTTGAAGGAGATTTCGTCCTTGCCAGACAGCGGCGCAGCCGCATCATGGGTAAAGGTAACGTTCACACCGTTGATCGGGAAGGTCTTGCCGTCGAGGTCACCACCAGTAGTGATGTAATCAACGCTATTCGGATCGGTCAGGACCACGCGCACGCTGGCGTCCTTCGCAATCTCATACTTGCCGTTCACAGCGGAGACCAGACGGTCATTCGCCAGAACAGTAGCTTCGCCGGCAGCAGCAATCGCGCCGCCCAGGGTCAGGGTGTAGCTGTCGGCCTCGGGCTCATCAGCCACGATCTCGACGGTCATGGTGCCCTTCTTGGTGGTGGCGTCCTTACGATCCTTGTCGTAGTTGGTGACCTCGAAGGTAGCGGTGAGCTTATCGCCCTTGGTATCGGGAGCATACACATCCACAACCTTACCGGCAGTGGTAGCGCCGCTCACGGTCCACTTCGCGTCCTGCTCAACCACAACGTTGCCCACGTTGGCAGTCAGGGTAACCTTCGTGCCGGGCAGAGCCTTGACGGTCCAAACCTTCGTGTCGGGATCCTGCTTGGCGGTAATGGGCTTGCCATTCTCGTCCTTGGCAGAGACGGTCAGGGTGGGAGCCGCAGCGTCGTCGGCGCCGGTCTCGGCCTCGAGGATCACAACGGCATAAGCATGACGGAAGCCGTCGCTGCTGGGATTGCCGTTCAGGATGAGCTTGAGCTCGATGTTCTCGTCGTTGTCGTAATCGAACAGGTCGCCGATTTCGTCGACGTCGCCGGGACGGCCGTCGCGCAGATCGATCCACTGAGTAGAGCCGTCAACCTTGATCAGGCCCTTCTTGTCAGTGCCGTCATTGACGCCCAGGACGTCCTTGCCGGAAAGGATAACGCAATTGGCGTCGTCCAGAGGATAGCTGTTATTGCCATTGACGCCGGTACCCAGCATCAGGGTCACAGCCTTGGTGCCGGCATGAGCGGTGCCCACATAGAAGGCGTTGCCGGACTCCTTGCCCTCCTGAGTCGTCAGAGGAGCAATGCCCTTGATATACATGCCGTCGGGGTTCCGATCGGTGTAGGAAGCGCTATGGAAGTACTTCGCGCGGATGATGCCGTCTTCCTTCAGGCTGCCGGTGACAACGTCGCCGACCAGCAGAGCCTTGTCGAAGTAGCCGGTCTTCTCTTCCTTGAAGCCGTCCTCGCCGGAGACATACTGACGGGTGTAGTAGGTGCCAGAGGTGGGAGCCTCAGCGCCGCCCTTGGTGGAGGTGTTGGCGCCCTTGTTGTCGGTGATGATCATCAGATCCTTCAGGTTCGCCTCGGCGGAGTCGGACTTAATGACCACGGCCTTGACCTTGCCGTCCTTATCGACATAGGCCTCGGCGGGGCTGGCAACGAACTGGTCGCCATTGGTGCCGACGTTCTTCCACCAGCGGTTGATCTGCTTCAGCTCGTCATAGTTGACGTTCTGCACGCCGTCCACCACGTTGATAACCTCAACCTCACCGTTGGTGCTGTCGAAGCCGACATAGATGAACTTCACGCCGTCATAGGGAGCGGTACGATAGGTCCACTCATCGAACTTAGCGCCGTTCGCACGGTCGATCTCGCCGCTAGTCGCAGTGTTGTTGTAGAACTGTCCCTCGGTGCCGACCAGCTCACCGCAGTAGGTGGTGCTGGGGGTGTTCTCAGAGGTGAGGCCGACGGGACGGTTGGGATTCGCGGTGGCGTTGCGGTAGTTGTAGTGCACGCCCGCCACAGTAGTGGGATCAGTGTCCTTCTTGTTGCTGTCGGTGTTGTAGAACTCCAGCGGCAGCAGGGTATTGACGCTCTTGATGTTGTACTCATCGTCAACGGTATTGGCGCCGTCGTACTGCTTGGCAAACTGGGCGATGTTGTAGATGCCCTCGCCGGTCTGCACCTTGTCCTTTGTGGCGCCCTTGGGCTCAATCCAGGGAGCGACGGAGCCGTTCTTCAGGACAGAAATCTGGTTGTAGTTGGGCTTATACAGCTCATACTCACCGTTGCCGCCGGAAGAAACATCGTACTTCACGAGCTCGCCGGGAGCGTACTTCTCAGCCGCGCCGCGGATGGTGCCCAGCTCCAGGTCGACCTCGTCGCCCTTGATGGTCCAGCCATGGACGAACCAGCTCACGCGGCCGGAAGCGCCGGCGGCCTGATAGTAATCGCCCACAATGATCCACGCGTTGGAGTTACCCACATCCTTGGCCAGCAGGGCGTTGCCCATCTTGTCGAGGAGCAGGGTGACGTCCTTCTTGGTGGACCGGATCTTAACGCCGGTGATTTCGCGCATATCCTTGTTCCACTGCGCGATGGGATAGGTGGTTCCGCCAACGGTGATGGCGATGGCGTTGCCGTCAGGCTTGCTCTTGGTGTTGTAGATGTCAACGTTGGTCAGAGCACCGGAAACGGTCTCGGGCACATAAGCCTCGCCGACCTCCCAGGTCTTGCCGTCGTCGGCGGTGTAGGGGATGACCGCGACCTCGTCGCCGGCCTTCAGGTCCTTCAGGACGTTGTAGGCGTCATAGTTGTTGTCCTTGACGCTGATGACTTCGTCATAAAGGGCATAGTCGTTGTAACCGGCAATGGCGTCCAGAGTGCCGTCCTTGCGGGGATCCTTGCTGTCGGAGCTGATGGTATTCAGCTCAACATAATCGGAAGCGACGCGATCCACTTCCATGAGCTGCGTCCGGGTGACGACGACGTCGGTGATGAAGTCAGCGTCAACAGGGCAGACATAGACCTCAACGGTCACGCCGTTGTCAGTCAGGTCGCAGATCTCAGACAGAGAAGGAGCCAGTTCCTTATTGGTGGCGTCGATGTCGCGCGCATCATAGGTATACCACTGGCCGTTCAGAGTCTTGGTGGGAGGAGTGGTCTGCTTGTAGCCAGCATCATTTCTGTACACGCGGGCGTTCCAGCCGTTGATGTGGATCTGAGTAGCATCGGCAAAGGGGCTGGTGTTGTACTTGTCGCTGGCAGCGGTGCTCCAGTTCACATAGCCGCCGCGGTGGTCGATGCTGTAGGTGTCATAGTTGCGCAGACCCAGAGCCTTCTCCTTGGTGGCCGTGGTGTCTTCCAGGTGGGCCATCTGCTTGGTGAAGGTGAAGTCAGCAGGCAGCTTGAAGGTACCGATGGTGACCTTCTTGTAGGACCACTCGTTGGAGGGATGACCGTAGATGTCGTAAGCAGGATCATAACGGTCGTGCTCCAGGCGCAGGTCCTTGAAGTGCTCTTCGCCGAACTCCAGGGTCAGCTCGTTGTTGGTCGCGCTGATAACCCGGCGGTTGATGTTGGCGTTGATGTCACGGTTGTTGCTGGTGACATACACAGCCTTGCTGCCCTGAACGGTCAGGACCTCGCCGGAGGAGCTGACAACGGTGTTGGCGTTGCCGTAGTCCACCATGGTGGCCTTCAGGGTGTTCAGAGCCAGCTGGCAGGCCTCGTCACGGGTCACGGCCTTCGCACCGTCGAAGCTGATGCGGTCAAACAGGCCGGCCACGTTGCCGATCCGGGCCACGTTCATGGTCCAGCCGGTGTCCACGAAGCCCTCGATGTTGCTCTTATAGCCGATGGCGCCGAGCAGCATCTTCGCAAAGGCGTAACCGGTCAGGGGGTTGGCGGGCTTGAAGGTGCCGTCGCCATAACCGCTGATGTAGCCGGCCGTCTTGCAGTAGCCGATGACGCCCGCGAAGGTGTGGCCCGCGGGAACGTCGGGGTAGGGGCTCGCGTTGTTGGGCAGAGCGGAGGCAGCGTCGGGGCCGATCATCAGGGAGACGATGATCTTGGCGGCCGCGCCGCGGGTCAGCTCCGTCTCGGGACGGAAGCTGCCGTCCTCGTAACCGGTGATGACACCGATACGGTTCAGAACGGCAACCGCTTCCTCGTACTGGATCTCGTCCTTGTCGGTGAGATCCCGGTACTCGGTGGCTCCCGCGCTGATGGTGACCAGAGACATGGTCATAATCAATGCGAGAACCAGGGACAGGAATTTCTTCATTGAACATTCCTCCTTTAAAGATTACGGTCCGCTCGAACTTCCAACGCCCCCTCCAGGATTCGTGTCGGGGCTAGCCTCTTCCCACATCAAGCCTGGAATTGGCCTCTTCCGCCCGTCGTCCGCACGCTCAATGTACCAGTCTCCCGTCCGTTTGTCTATAGATTTGGCCTAGTTGTAATTTGTTTGATAATTGCCGAGATTTTATCTTATTTATGTGAAAAATGTTTGTAACAAAATTTGGATACCGCCGTCAGACGCCGCTCTTTTCGCTTCCGCCTCCGGCGGGAATGGCCAGGCCGGTCTCCGGCGGGGCCTTTTCACTATTTAATATGTACCGCTGCCGGTCCTGGAGAATGCTTCCCCGCGCCAGCATCCGCTGGAGCAGCGGGCGGCACTGGCTCACGCCGATGCCCAGCAGCCGGGCTACGTCCTGGCGGTAAGCGAAGCCCTCCCGCTCCAGGTATTCCAGGACGGCGGCCTCCTGCCGCTCCGGCGGAACCACGCTTTCAGGCAGGTAGTACCGGGCCCCCACCTGAGTCAGCCGTCCCCGGCTCACCAGCTGCTTGAGCCGGTTGTAAGCGGTGGTCCGGGAGACGTTCAGCAAGGCGCACACATCATTCCGGGTAATCCAGCCCTCCCGGCGGACCTGGGAGAGTATCTGCCCCTCTCCGCCGGAGCGCAGGGCGCAGTCCACCCGCAGATCCCGGAGCGTGAGGTTGTCCAGCCCCGCCCGGATCAGCGCAGCCCGGACCAGTTTGGAAAGCCGGGTCCGGTCATAGGGCTGGCGGCTTCTGGGAGCGGTGAGAACAGGGCCCTCCCGTCCCTCCCGCCGGGCCAGCTCCTCCAAGGCCTTTTTGGCCCCGCCGCTGAGAGGGACCTCCCGCTGGGGAAGGCAGAGACGGTCTCCCCGCACCTGGTCCCACGTCAGGGAGATGAGCTCTTCCAGCCGCAGCCCCGCCTGCCAGGTCAGCCACAGGGCAATTCCGGCGGGGCTGGTTCCCTCGGCCCGCAGGAGCTTCCACAGGGCGAACTCGTCAATCTGGACGGAGTCCTCCCGGCGGATGCGGGTGGAAATTTTTTTCTCCTCCAAATGCTCCGCGAAATGGACGTTGAGTCCCGCCGCCTCCACGCCGGTAATCCGGGAGACATACTGCCAGTCATGCTCCTGCAGCTGCCGGAGGATAAAGTCATGACGCAGATCGATGAGCCGGACCGACGTTTGTCCCTGCTTGTCCAGGGCCGTCCGGGCCAGCCGGGAAATGGACTGGGGCGTCAGGGGCTTCCGGTCCCGGTCCGAGAGAACCACCGCCTCCTGGCTCCGGTCCCGCCCGTCCCGAAGCGCCTGGAGCCAGTCCGACAGCTCCCGCCCGATGGGGACCTTCCGATCCGGCAGGACGAGGCACCCGTCCAGAAAGTCCACCTGTTCCCAGGTAAGGTGCTGGATTTCATCCCGCAGCAACCCGGCCTGCCAGGCCAGGCGCAGCACGGCCCCCGCGGCGTTTCCCGGATTTTCCCGCAGCGCTTGCTCCATAGCCCCCTCGTCAGGGCGGTTGACGACGTAGTCCTGCATAGCGGCCCCCTCCCTCTATGTTACGTTTATTTAACAAATAAAAAGACCACCTGGAAATCTCAGGAATGGCGGCCCATGTCTGCGCCAAGGAAAGCATTTCCGTTTCCCGTCCCTATTTGTTACGTTCGTGTATCTCAAATACAGTTCTATTTAAAAGCTCCGAAATGCCTGTGCCGCAACGAATGCGCGTGTTTGTCCTTCTGCATCATACGCCAAAAGATAACAAAAATCAATATCTTTCAGCATATTTTGCGCACCAGTTCCCAAGGTTAGACTGAACAAAACAGATTGGAAGGAGTGACATTCTATGACAAAACAGGAACGCGTCGCCATGGGCCAGCGCCTGCGGCAGCAGCGGAACCGCCTGGGTCTGACCCGGGAGCAGTTTGCGGAGCTGGCGGACATCGGTACCGGGTATTACGGCCAGATTGAGGTGGGCACCTCTCAGATGTCCATTGACACCCTCATGAAGGTAGCCCGGACCTCCCGGCTTTCCATGGAATACATACTCTTCGGGGAGGAGGGCGGAGAGACGGACCTGGGCTCTCTGGAAACGCTTCTGCGGGGCTGTACGCCCCGGGAACTGCGCCTGGCGGAAAAAGTACTCCAGCTCTTCCTCCTCCGGGGAGACTGAGCGCGCAGAAAAAGAGAGAGGCCCCGAGGGGCCTCTCTCCCTTTGCCGGACATTCCAGCAGTTGTCAGCGTATAAAGTTCATCATGGGCCTCTGCGCCGCCTCCGGGGCGGGGAGCTTTGTCTCGTGAAGTACCTTCACCATCCAGGCCATGTCCCGTCCCAGCCGGGCGGCCACGGCCATGCCCTCCTCATCCCGGGCGGCCTCGCCGGGGTCCGCCCCGTGAACCACGCCCCAGTAATCGGAGGTCATCAAAATCATCTCCATGGCGTCCATGGTCCCCAGCAGCTGCTGATAGGTCTCCATGCCGCCGCTGCGGCGCAGGGTGCACAGGGCCCCGCCCACCTTGTGGCGGAGCTGGTTCACCCCGCAGCCCGCCGCCAGCATCAGACGGTCCAGCACGCACTTCATCCCTCCGGCAATGCCCCCGTGGTACACTGGGGAGGCCAGGAGAATTCCGTCCGCCTCGATACAGGCGGCGATGATTTCATTCACCCCGTCCCCGTCCTGGACGCAGCGGAGGCTCCCGGTGTTCAGGCAGTGATAACAGGCCATGCAGGGCCGCACCTTGGCCCCGGGCTGAAAGACCTGGAACTCCACACCGGCGGCCTGAATTTCTTTGCCCGCGGCCTCCAGGACCAAGGCGGTGTTCCCGTTTTTGCGGGGGCTTCCGTTGATGGCGACAATTTTCATGGGGCTCCCTCCTTATGTTTTATTTGAACGCTCTTTCCGAACGACGAAAACCCAAAGCAAAATTCCCTGGGCCAGCAATACGAGGGCCGAGACCGCCTTCAAAAAACCAGGCGGGCTGAACGGCTTGAAAATCCAGCCCCAGTTCTCCAGCCGGCAGTGTGCGGTGAACCAATAAGATGACAAAAAGCTGACCAGATTTCCCACCGGCAGCGCCGGGATGTCCCGGGTCCTGACGGTCAGCCAGTATAGCGCGGCCGCCCAAACCAGCAACGGAAGGTATCCCTTCATGCTCCTATCAGCGGCGTCGGCGTACATCCCCCAAAAGACGTAGGGGCACACACTGACCAGCAGGATTCCCAGACGGACGGTCCATTTTTTCACCATGGCGGCCCCTCCTTTTATCAGGTAATTTCATTATATCGGACCGGGAACAAAATTGCAAGAATTTCGGGAAACCCCCTTTTTCTTCCGCCCAAAGTGCGCTATAATAGCACCCGTAAATTTAAACCTACGGAGGATACTCTCATGCGGCAAAATGAAATGTTCCTGCTCAAGCTGGGCGAAGTGGTCCTCAAGGGCCAGAACCGCCGTTCCTTTGAGGACCGGCTGGTGGCCAACACGGCCCGCCGTCTGAAATCCTGCGGCAGCTTCCAGGTCTACATCCGTCAGAGCACCATCTACGCCGAGCCCACCACGGACACCTGCGATATGGAGGCGGCCTATGCCGCCGCCCGGCAGGTGTTCGGCGTAGTCAGCGTGGCCCGTGCGGTCCCCTGCGAGAAGACGGTGGAATCCATCGTGGAAACCGCCAAGGACTACCTGGCGGACGCCTTCGCCGCCGCCAGGAGCTTCAAGGTGGAGAGCAAGCGGGCGGACAAGAACTACCCGATGAACTCCATCCAGCTCTCCCAGGCCGTAGGCGGCGAGCTGGCGGAGGCGTTTCCCCAGGTGACGGTGGACGTCCACAACCCGGACCTGACGGTCCATGTGGAAATCCGGGAGAAGCACGCCTACGTCCACGCCCCCGCCGTTCCCGGAGCGGGGGGGCTCCCCGTGGGCATGGGGGGCCACGCCGTCAGCCTTCTCTCCGGCGGCCTGGACAGTCCCGTGTCCTCCTGGATGATGGCCCGCCGGGGGGTGGAGCTGGAGATGGTGCACTTTGTCTCCCCGCCCTATACCTCCCAGCAGGCCCAGGACAAGGTCCTGGAGCTGGCCCATTTGCTGACGGCCTACTGCGGCCGCCTCCGGGTGCATATCGTGCCCTTTACGGAGATCCAGGAAGAAATCCGAAAGAACTGCCCCGAGGAGTATTTCACCCTCATCATGCGCCGCTTCATGATGCGCCTGGCCCAGGCCATTGCCAAGCGGGCGGGGGCCAAAGCCCTCATCACCGGCGAGTCCCTGGGCCAGGTGGCCAGCCAGACCATGATGGCCCTGGCCGTCACGGACGACGTGACGGAGATGCCGGTGCTCCGGCCCCTCATCGGCATGGACAAGGTGGAGATTATCCGCATGTCACGGGAGATCGGCACCTATGATACGTCCATTCTGCCTTACGAGGACTGCTGTACGGTGTTCACCCCCCGGCATCCGGCCACCCGGCCCAAGGTGGAGGATGTCCGCGCGGCGGAAGCGAAGCTGGATGTTGAGGGCCTGACGGCCCGGTCCCTAGAGGGGGAGGAATGGATCTGGGTCAAGCCTTGACCCGGTGCTCGCCCTTACGGGCGGGGGAGGATTCAGCCATGAAGATGGCTGGTCCTTTGCACCCCCCATGTCGTCGGAAGAAACTCCGCCCACTCCGTCCCCGCCTAACGGCGAGGACTGCGCTCTGCTCCGTTCCTTCCTCCTCTCCCCACGCGGCAGGCCGCGCGGGGGCCCCAGTTTTTCTTCCAGAAGAAAACGAGAAAACGGGCCGTGCACGGTCCAAAAGAGAAAAAGAAGTAACGGGGGACGCGGCGGGGGCGCGGCTGAATGAACGACGGAGCCGGAATGACTTCCCACGCGCAATTAGATTGAGCGGGGGTTTGTCCCGTGACGAATGGACCAGCTCCTCTTTTTGCTGCCGCATCCCGGTGGTTGCGGGAGAATCGCGTCTACCGGACTTCTTTTTCGGTGCGTGCCAGATGAGCGGCAGCGCTCCACTGGCCGCCATCTTTGGGAGGCTTCCCCCCTGCACCAGGTAAGCGGCAGCGAAAAGAGAAGAATGTCCATTCGGCAACCACCAACCCCCCGCCCGCACCACGCCGCGGGCAGGAGACATGCGTACCCGGAGGAAGCACCTCCTGCGCGTCCCCCCGTCCCACGTCCCCCCGCAGGGGCGATACTTCCTTTTCTCTTTTGGACCGTGCACGGCCCGTTTTCTCTTTTCCTTCTGGAAGGAAAAGAGAAAATGGGGGGTGCAATGAACCAGCCATCATCATGGCTGAATCCCCCCCGCCCGCAAGGGCGAGTACAACCCTCCCCCTCCGGGGAAGAAAGGACCCCCCATGTCTCATACCGCGGAGCTCATCGCCGTAGGCACTGAATTACTCCTTGGCAACATCGCCAACACCAACGCCCAGGTACTGAGCCAAAGCCTCTCCGCCCTAGGCGTCAACGTCTTCTGGCACACCGTCGTAGGCGACAACCCCCAACGCCTCCGGGAGGCGTTGGACATCGCCCGCCGCCGTGCGGACATCCTCATCACCACCGGCGGCCTGGGCCCCACCTACGACGACCTCACCAAACAGACCATCTGCGAAGCCTTCGGAAAGCCCCTCATCCTCCACCCCGACATTCTCGAGGACATCCGCGCCTTCTACGAATCCGCCCTCCACGTCCCCATGCCGGAGAACAACACCCAGCAGGCGGAGCTGCCCGAGGGCTGCACGGTCTTCGACAACCCCGTGGGCACCGCCCCCGGCTGCGCCTTCGAATCGGAGGGCGTCCACGTCCTTATGCTCCCGGGTCCCCCCCACGAGATGGAAACCATGCTCCGCCGCCATGTGGAGCCCTACCTGCGGAAGCTCTCCCATGAGGTTATCGTCTCCCAGGACATCATGACCTTCGGCATGGGGGAGAGCTCCATCGACCAGCTTCTCCACGAAAAAATGGCCCATATGACCAACCCCACCCTGGCCACCTACGCCAAGCCCTGTGAGGTCCGCCTCCGGGCCACCGCCAAGGCCGCCACGGAGGACGAGGCATATTCCATGCTGGCCCCCGTGGGGCAAATGGTTCTGGAAACCCTGGGCGACATCGTCTACGGCGTGGACGGCGGCGACCTGGCGGACTGCTGCCACGGCCATCTGATCCGCCGAGGGCTCACCCTCGCCACCGCCGAGAGCTGCACCGGCGGATTGGTTGCCCAGCGGCTCACCGCCATCCCCGGAATCTCCGCCGTTTACCGGGGCGGCGTGGTCAGCTACTGGACCAGCGTCAAGGCGGAGGTGCTCCACGTCCCCCAGGACGTCCTGGATACATACGGCCCCGTTTCAGAGGAGTGCGCCCGGGCCATGGCGGAGGGGGTCCGCCGGATCACCGGAGCGGACCTTGGTGTCTCCGTCACCGGGGCGGCAGGGCCGGACCCGGACGAGCGGGGCGTCCCCGTGGGGATCGTGTACATCGGCCTGGCCACGCCAGAGGGAACTTTCTGCCGCCGCCTGGACCTGGGCCGCCGGAGGCGGGACCGCATCCAGGGCCTTTCGGCGAACCACGCCTTCGACGTGGTCCGGCGCTATTTACAGGGCCTGCCGGTAGAACAAATCTGACCCGTTCCGCCATTCCCCCCTTGCCTTTCCGCCGCAAACCTGTTATACTTGCCCCTTGTAACCTCACGCGCCGGACATGGCGCGAATATGATACAAAGGAACGGATTCATGAAAACCATTTTTCTTGTGGACGGCGACAACAACATCGGCACCGGCCTCACCGGCGTCGACATGCTCTCGGACCAGGACACGGTCCTCATCTTCTACCAGAAGGAAAAAGGCCTGGCCCTCAGCAAGCTCCAGAAGCTCTGCGCCGGAACGGCGGCGGACGTGCAGTATATCGAGAGCGTCCGGGGCGGCAAGAACTCCATCGACTTCCAGATCATCACCGAGCTTGGCGTCCTGGTGGGCAAACGGGAAGCGGACTACGCCTACGTCATCAGCCAGGACAAGGGCTACGCCGCTTCCATCGACGCTCTTCAGGCCCGGTACGCCAACGCCTTTCAGGAGGTGGCCCTCCGCCCCTCCATTGAAAGCTGCCTCCACCTGCCCTTCGTCCTCCGCTCGGCGGACCGCCAGGAGCTTTGCAACGCCCTGGTGAAGGAGTACGGCTCCGCCCAGGGCTGCGCCCTTTACAACCACCTCAAGCGCATCTTCCAGTCCCCGGAGCCCGAGCCGGAAAAGCCCGTGAAGGTGACCCGCCCCCGCCGGGGCGGGCGCCGGAAAAAGCCCGCCGCCCAAGAGGCGGAGGAATAAGCCCCGCCCTGAAATGCCGCCCATCCGGGCGGTATTTTTTTTGGCTCCTTCCGCCCGGTTCGACATCATTCGACAAAATTCGATAAATTTCTTGTGTTTTCCCCCGCCTTTTGCTATGATATTTCCGGGGGAGGCAGTCTTTTCCTGGGCTTAGACCGCTGTCCCCGGCACATGCTAACCCAGACGCTTCCAGAGGGCGAGACCGCTCCGGGAGTTTCGCCGGAAAGGAGACCGCCCCATGGATTTGGACCTCTCACTGCTGCCCCAGGCCGCCGCGCAGATGCGCGGAGCCCTGAGCAGCCTGTATTTTGCCGCCGCCCGGCTGGCCCCCTCCGCCGCCCGGGAGCAGGACCCGGAGCTGGACGCCAAGGCCGCCCTGGTGGACCAGAGCTACTACCGCCTTATCCGCCTGGTAAACAACCTCACCGCCGCCCGCTACCTGAGCGAGGAGCCCCTGCCCCTCCAGGACCGGGACATCGTGGAGTTCGTGGCGGACATCTTTGCCAAGGCCGCCTCCCTGGCCCCCCTCCGGGGGCTGGAGACCCGCCTTGTCTGCGCGGCGGACAGCCACATCTGCGCCTTCTGCCCCGACGCGCTGGAACAGCTTCTCTACCAGCTGCTGTCCAACGCCTTTAAATTCACCCCCGCCGGGGGCCTCATCACCGTGGAGCTGCGTCTGTCCGGGGGGCGGGTCTTCCTCTCCGTGGAGGATACCGGCCCCGGCATCGACCCGGAACGGCTGGAAACCCTTTTCGACAGCTACCACCAGGCAGAGCAGCCCGCCCCGCCGCCCCAGGGCCTGGGGCTGGGCCTGGCCCTCTGCCGGGGCATCGCCCAGGGCCACGGCGGCGTTATCACGGCGGAGTCCCACCAGGGGAAAGGAACCCGCGTCACCTTCTCCATGCCGGACCGCGTCAGCGGAACCGCCCTCTCCGACCTTCGCTTTGACTACGGCGGGGGCTTCAACCACGCCCTCATGGCCCTGTCGGAGTCCATGCCCCCGGAAGCGTTTAAAATCCGCAATCACTAACCAATCAGGACCGGCCCTCACGCGGCCGGTCCTGTTCCGCTTCACGCAAATTTTACGCAAACCCCGGCAAAATTCACAAACGCCTTCTTGCGTCCCCCGGTTTTTTCCAGTATACTAATCTTGAAACCATTTCAAACAGGGGAGGAACCGCCTTGCAGGACCGTTATAAAAACCTATTCCCGGCCACGCTGGTATTCTCCATCGGGCTGATGCTCCTGGGCCTGACCCTGGAGGCCCCTATGGACATCCTGAAGGGGCTGTACCACATCGTCACCATGCAGGACCTGCTGATTACGGACTATGTATCCATCGGCGGGCCCGGCGCGGCCCTGGTAAACGCGGGGCTGGTGACCATCATCTCCATCTGCATCATCAAATTCTCCGGGGACCCCTACAACGGCTTTACCATCGTGGAGATGGGGCTGATGGCGGGCTTCTCCCTCTTCGGGAAGAACTTTCTCAACATCTGGCCCATCATCCTGGGCACCTGGCTCTACGCCAAGTACCAGCGGGAGCCCTTTTCCAAGCACGCCGCCGTCTCCCTGCTGGCCACCTCCCTGGCCCCGCTGGTGAGCTATATGTCCCTGGGCAGCATCCACGCCAGCCTCCCCCTGGGGGCGGTGACCGGCGTCCTCATCGGCTTCATCCTCCCCTCCCTCTCCGCCTACACCTATAAGGTCCAAAACGGCATGAACCTCTACAACATGGGCTTTGCCTGCGGCCTTTTCGCCATGATGATCGTGCCGGTCCTCACCGCCTTCGGCGACAGCCCGGACTCCGTTCTCTACTGGGCCAAGGGCTATAACACCGGCTTCATCGCCGTGCTGAGCCTGCTGTGCTCCGTCCTGATTCTCCTGGGCTTCTTTGCTACCGGCGTCCCCGCCTGGAGCGTCTGGGCGGGCTACCGCCGCCTCCTCTCCACCACCGGCCGGGCCCCCAGCGACTACCTCCGCATGTTCGGCTACGGCCCCGTGCTGGTGAACATCGGCGTGAACGGCTTTCTGGGCATGATCTACGTCCTCCTGGTGGGGGGCGACCTCAACGGCCCCACCATCGGGGGCATCTTCACCATCATGGGCTTTTCCGCCTTCGGCAAGCACGCGCGGAACATTCTCCCCGTCATGCTGGGGGTCTTCATTGGGGCCTACGGCATGCACCACACCCCAGACTACCCTTCCCTCCAATTGGCGGGCCTCTTCGGCACCACCCTGGCCCCCATCTCCGGCCACTTCGGCTGGCCCTACGGGGTGCTGGCGGGATTTATCCACGCCTCCCTGGTCCTACAGACCGGCGGGCCGGTGGCGGGGCTGAACCTCTATAACAACGGCTTTTCCGGCGGCCTCATCGCCATCGTGCTCTATCCCACCATCACCGCCATCGCCCGGAAGCGCCGCCCCACCCTCCAAAACGAGGACTACTACGATCTGTTTGAGGAAAGCGCCCCCATCGACACCTCGGACCTGTCCACCACCCACGGCGAGACGGCCCCGGAGGAGCCGCCGGAAAACGAGGCGCTGGAGGCCTGGGCCAGGAAAAATTTTCTGGGACCGGAATAAAATTTGAAAAAGCCGTCCATGCTTCCCTCAAAGGCCCGCAAGGGGGAAGGGAATGGACGACATATGAAAACCGAACAGGCCGGACGGCTGAAGCTTGTGGAAATTGTGCTGCTGCTGTTTTTGGCGGCGTTTCTCGCCACCGGGGCCATGGCCCTGCAAACCGGGCAGGAGCTGTCCGACAAGGTGGTCCGCCTCCATGTGCTGGCGAACTCCGATTCCGAGGAGGACCAGGCCCTGAAATTGAAGGTCCGGGACCGGATTCTCGCTTACGCGGAGCCCCTGCTGGCGGGAGCGGCGGACCGCAGGGAGGCGGAAGCCCTCCTCCGGGGCCAGGTGCTGGAGCTGGAGCGCGTCGCCGCCGGAGAAATCCGGGCCAACGGCTATGACTACGCCGTCACCATCGAATTGGAGGACACCGTCTTCCCCACCCGGGAGTACGAGGGCTTCTCCCTCCCCGCCGGGAAGTACCTGGCCCTCCGGGCCGTCATCGGCGCGGGAGAGGGGCAGAACTGGTGGTGCGTGGTGTTCCCGCCCCTGTGCGCCGCCGCCTCGGCGGAGGTGCCGGAAGCGGCCCTGGCCGCCGGGCTGTCCCCCTCTCAGGTGGGCCTCATTACGGAAGAGGACCAGGGCTATGTGCTGAAAAGCAAGCTGGTGGAGTTCTGGAAAACCCTGGAGAACACCCTGGAATAACGAAAAGAGGAGCGTCCCGCTAGGACGCTCCTCTTTTTTATGTTTCCCGGGCCCGCTCCTCCATCCGCTTCCGGTCCACGCAGAAATAGCTGAACGCCCCCGTGGCAAGCAAGGACCCGCTCTCGTCCGTAATCTCCACGTCCACCAGCACCGTGGACCGCCCCCGGTGCCGGACCCGCCCCGCGGCCCGGATAGTCCCGTGGGCCCGGTTGTCCAAAAAATGCAGGTCCCCGTGCTGGGTGACGTAATGCCGCCCGTCGCTGTGGGCCGCGCCGCCGGCGGCGTCGTCCGCCAGGGTGTACAGCGCCCCGCCGTGGACCATGCCGAAGGGATTCCGGCTCTCCGGCCGGATATCCAGGCGGTAGACCGCGCAGTCCGCCTCCGCGGATTCCAGCCGGATGAAATTGTGGTCCGTAAAGGCGTTGGCCCCCAGCTTCAGCGTCTCCAGCCGGAGCGTTTCCATATTCTCCATAAAGAAGCCTCCCGATCAAGTGGTGAAAAACAGCGTCAGTATACCACAGCGCCGTCCCCATTTCAACTTTTTTGAAAAAGGGGGTTGACAAACGTAGGCCGCCGCGTATAATGAACATATGAACACTCGTTCAATTGTTCATTTGAAAGGAGGCGGACTCATGGAGGACCGCTACAACGTGGAGTGCTGTGATTTCATCCACGCCCACGAGGACGTGGTGGAAAAGGTCCGGCGGGAGCTGCCGGGGGAGGACACCCTCTACGACCTGACGGAGCTGTTCCGCATCTTCGGGGACTCCACCCGGGTCCGCATCCTCTACGTGCTCTTCGAGTCGGAGATGTGCGTCTGCGACATCGCGGCGCTGCTGGGGCTCACCCAGTCCGCCGTCTCCCACCAGCTCCGGGCGCTGAAAAACGTCCGGCTGGTGAAGTCCCGGCGGGAGGGCAAGACCGTGTTCTACTCCCTGGCGGACGACCACGTCAAGACCATCATCGACCAGGGGCTGGAGCATGTCCGCGAATAATTCCGTTTTCCCTATGCAGCAACATATGAACATATCAGGAGGAAGATCATCATGAAAAAGCGTTTCAAGCTCACCGACCTGGACTGCGCCAACTGCGCCGCGAAAATGGAAGAGGCCATCAAAAAAATTGACGGGGTGCACGACGCCACCGTCAGCTTCATGGCCCAGAAAATGACCGTGGACGCCGATGACGCCCGGTTTGACGACATCATGAAGGAAATTGTGGCCGTATGCAAAAAGGTGGAGCCGGACTGCATCATCAACCTTTGAGCACCTTCTGGGACCGCTGGGCCCGGCTCTATGATCTTACCCAGTGGACCAACCGGCGGGCCAACGCCGCCGCCGCGGCCCGGACGGCGGAGCGGATTCCCGCCGGGGCCAGGGTGCTGGACTGCGCCGCCGGAACGGGGCTGTTTTCCCTGGCGGCGGCGGAGCGGGCGGGCTTTGTTCTCTGCACGGACCTGTCGGAGGCCATGCTGGAACGGGCAAAGCGAAAGGCCCGCCGCCGGGGGCTGACCAACCTGGACTTTGCCCGCCGGGACCTGACCGCCCTGCCGGACCCGGACGGCGGCTTTGACGCGGTTATCGCCGCCAACGTGCTCCACCTGCTCCCGGCGCCGGGTGAGGCGGTCCGGGAGCTTTGGCGGGTGACCGCCCCAGGCGGGCGGCTCCTTCTGCCCACCTATCTTCAGGGAAAGGTGGGAGCGGCCTATGGCGCGGTCATTAAAATCTACCACGGCGTGGGCTTTCACTACGCGCACGCCTTCACCCCCGAGACTTACCGGACCTTTTTAGAGCGCCTGGGTCTTGGCCGGGCGACGGTGGAGGTAATCCCCGGGCGTCTCCCCGTGGGTCTGGCGGTGCTGCAAAAGCCGGAGCCTTCCGGCGGTCCCTTTTGAACGCAAAAAAAGTAAGCTCCCCGCCCTAACGAAGCACAGGGAGCCTACCGGCACAGCACGGGCGGCATGGCCACCCTCCATGTTGCCTCCAGTATAGCAGACCCAAACGAGAAAATCAAGCGGAAAACCCGCGTCTTTAAGGAGGCGTTTCCCATGAACAACCTCACCCGCAAACAGCGGAAAATGCTGTATCGAATTTTGGCCGCGGCGGCGCTGCTGATCGCCGTCAAGCTGCTGCCCAATCTGTTCCCGGTCCCCCGTTGGATGGAAATCCCTCTGTACCTGGCCCCCTATCTCATCATCGGCTGGGACGTCCTTTGGAAAGCCGTCCGCAACATCTTAAACGGCCAGGTTTTCGACGAAAACTTCCTCATGGCCCTGGCCACCGTGGGGGCCTTCGCCACCGGGGAGTACGCCGAGGCGGTCTTTGTCATGCTCTTCTACCAAACCGGCGAGCTCTTCCAGGACTACGCCGTGGGCAAGTCCCGCCAGTCCATCGCCGCCCTCATGGACATCCGCCCCGACACCGCCAACCTGGAGCTGGAGGACGGCTCTTTGGAGGAGGTGGACCCGGAGGACGTGGAGGTGGGCGCCGTGGTGGTGGTCCGCCCCGGCGAGCGGGTCCCCCTGGACGGTGAAGTGCTGGAGGGCGCTTCCGCCCTGGACACCGCCGCCCTCACCGGCGAGTCCGCGCCCCGGGATGTGGGCGCAGGCGACGCGGTGATCAGCGGCTGCGTGAACCAGTCCGGGCTGCTGCGGGTCAAGGTCACCAAGCCCTGCGAGGAGTCCACCGTGTCCAAAATCCTGGACCTGGTGGAAAACGCCGGGGAGAAAAAAGCCGCCAGCGAGAACTTTATCACCCGCTTCGCCCGGTACTATACCCCCTGCGTGGTCATTGCGGCCACGGCCCTGTTCCTTCTGCCCACCATCGCCCTGGCGCTGCTTCCGGCCTCCGCCCAGCCCGCCTTCCTGGCGGGGACGGACTGGACCGGCTGGCTCCACCGGGCCCTCATCTTCCTGGTCATCTCCTGCCCCTGCGCCCTGGTGATCTCCGTGCCTTTGAGCTTCTTCGGCGGCATCGGCGGGGCCAGCAAGTGCGGCATCCTGGTGAAGGGCAGCAACTACCTGGAAACCCTGGCCCGGACGGAGACGGTGGTTTTCGACAAGACGGGCACCCTGACCCAGGGCAGCTTCACCGTCACCGCCCTGCACCCCGCCGAAGGCGTCACAAAGGACGCGCTGCTGGAGGCCGCCGCCCTGGCGGAAAGCTGGTCCAGCCATCCCATTTCCGTCTCCCTCCGCAGGGCCTGCGGGAAGGACCTGGACCCCAGCCGGGTGACGGACGTGGAGGAAATCGCGGGCCATGGCGTAACGGCCAAGGTGGACGGCAAAGCCGTCTCCGCCGGAAACAGCCGCCTGATGGAAAAAGAGGGCGTCCAATGGGAGCCCTGCGACCTGCCGGGGACCATCGTCCACGTAACCGTGGAAGGGCGCTACGCCGGGCACATCCTGATTTCCGACCTGCCCAAGCCGGAGGCCAAGACCCTGGTGGAGGGCCTGAAGGCGGCGGGGGTGAAAAAGACCGTCATGCTCACCGGCGACACGGAGGCCGCCGCCAAGGCCGTGGCCCGGGACCTGGGAATCGACGAGGTCCACGCCCAGCTTCTCCCGGCGGACAAGGTGGAGCGGGTGGAGGGCCTCCTGGCGAAGAAATCCCCCAACGCGGCCCTGGCCTTTGTGGGGGACGGTATCAACGACGCGCCGGTCCTCACCCGTGCGGATGTCGGCATCGCCATGGGAGCCTTGGGCTCCGACGCCGCCATCGAGGCCGCCGACGTGGTGCTGATGGACGACAACCCGGCGAAAATCGCCGCCGCCATGCGCATCTCCCGGAAGACCCTGCGGATTGTCAAGCAGAACATCTGGTTTGCCCTGGGGGTCAAGGGCGCGGTGCTGCTGCTGGGCGCCTTCGGCGTGGCCACCATGTGGGAGGCGGTGTTCGCCGACGTGGGCGTGGCCTTTCTCGCCATCCTGAACGCCATGCGCTGCCTCCAGGTGGAGGAGTTCAAGAAGTAAAGCCAAAGCCGGACGGGAATTCCCGTCCGGCTTTTTTATGCCTCTGATGGAGAAAGCTCCTCTTGAAAATACCGCCTGGTGGTCTCCGCGTCGGCGGCAATCTGGGCCCGGAGGGCGTCCAGAGAGTCAAAGCGAATCTCATCCCGGAGGTGCTTGTAAAACTCCAGCCGCAGGGTTTGCCCGTACAAATCCCCCTGGAAGTCCAAAAGGCACGCCTCCACCGTCACGTCGCTCCCGCGGTTCACCGTGGGCCGGGTCCCCACGTTGGTGACGGCGGGGAAGCTGGTCCCGTCCTCAAAATAGACCCTCGTCACATAGACCCCGTGGCTGGGGACCAGCACATGGGGGGGCACCGGCAGGTTCGCCGTGGGAAAGAGGCGGGAGGAGCCCAGGCCCCGCCCGTGGCGGACGGTCCCCGTCAGGGTGTGGGGGTGGCCCAGAAAGCGGTTCGCCCGCTCCACCTGGCCCATCTCCACCAGGCGGCGGATGTAGGTGGAGCTGACGGTAACCCCGCCGATCTCCACCTCGGGAATGATGTCGCAGCCGATCCCCAGGGCGGCGCATTTCTCCTTTAACAGCTCCGGCGTGCCCGCGTTTTTGTGGCCGAAGCGGTGGTCGTGGCCCGCCACCAGGTGGACGGCGTGCCAGCGGCCCACCAGCAGCTCCTCCACAAAGTCCTCCCACGAGGTGGTCATCATCTCCCGGTCAAAGGGGGCCAGGATGACCTCCTTGATGCCGTACAGCCGCCGGACCAGCTCCCTTCGGTCCCCGGCGGAGTTGATGAGGGGACAGGGAACGCCGGTAACCACCTCCTTGGGGGGCCGGTCAAAGGTAAAGACGGCGGGGGCGCAGCCCCGGCGGGCGGCCTCCTCCGCCGTCCGGCGGAGCAAAGCGCCGTGGCCCAGGTGAACCCCGTCGAAGAAGCCCAGGGCAATGACACGTTCTTTCATACTACGCTCCAAAGAAATTCTTGATGGACGTCAGGGTCCCCCCCGCCCCCCGGGAGAGGCAGAGAAACTCCCCGTCTCGTCCGTAAATTCGGTAAGTACCGTCCGCCGTTCCCGGCAGGGAGATGGGGTTCCCGCAGCGGACCCGCTTCTCCTGCCCCGGGGACCGGACGGTCAGGGCGGGATACCCGGCAAACAGGCTGTCCAGCGGGCGGAGCAGGGACTCCCCCTTCTCCTGCACCTCCCCCAGGGTCACGGCCTCCGCCAGGGTAAAGCCCGCCGCCATGGTCCGGCGGAGGCTGTACAGCGTCCCGCCGCAGCCAAGGGCCTGTCCAATGTCGTGGCAGAGGGTCCGAATATAGGTCCCCTTGGAGCAGAGGCACCGGAGGCGGAAATCCGTTTCGCTCTCCGCCTCCAGCAGCTCCAGCCCGTAGATGGTGACGGGCCGGGGCTTCCGCTCCACCTCTTTTCCCCGCCGGGCCAGCTCATAGAGCTTTTTCCCCTGGATTTTCACGGCGGAGTACATGGGGGGAACCTGCTGAATGTCCCCCCGGAAGCCCGCCAGGGCGGCCTCCACATCCTCCCGGCCCGCCGTCACGGGGCGGGTTTCCAACACCGTGCCCGTCACGTCCTGGGTGTCGGTGGTCAGCCCCAGGCGAAGGCCCGCGTCGTACTCCTTCCGCCCGTTCTCGGCGAACTCCACCGCCCGGGTGGCCCGGCCCACAAAGACCGGAAGCACCCCCGTGGCCATGGGGTCCAGGGTGCCGCCGTGGCCCACCCGCTTTTCCCGGAGGATGCCCCGGATTTTCGCGCACACGTCCATGGAGGTCCACCCGGCGGGCTTGTCAATGATCACGATACCGTTGGGCATTGGAAACCTCCCGACTTACAAAGTGAAGTCCGGGGCCACCTGGGCGATGGCCTCCAGCATCCGCCCCTTGGCCTCGGCAAAGGGGGCCTCCACGGTGCACCCGGCGGCGGCGGCGTGGCCCCCGCCCCCCAGCAGGGCGCAGGCGTTTGTCGCGTTGACCCGGGGCCCGGTGCGGAGGGAGAATTTCCACACGTCCGGGCGGAGCTCCCGCATGGTGACGGCGCAGTCCACCCCCTTGATCTGCCCCCCCAGGGCGGAGAGGTCCTCCGCGTCGGTCTCCGCGGCCTGAACCTTGGCAATGAGGGACAGGGGAACCGCCAGCACCGCCACCCGGCCGTGGTCATGGTACTCAATTTCGCCGAGCATGGCGGCCTCCAGGGCCAGCCGCTTCTTCGTCTTGGTGCGGAAGAAGGTCTTGTTCACCGCCTGGAAATCAATGCCGGTCCGCAGCAGTGCCGCCGCCACGGCGTGGGTATGGGCGGTGGTGTTGTTATAGGCAAAGCAGCCGCAGTCCGTGGAAACCGCCACGTAGAGCGGCAAGGCCATCTCCGCCGTAATGGGCCCCAGCTCCGCCAGGATGTCATAGATGATCTCCCCCGTGGCGGCGGCGGAGGGGCGGACATAGTTCTCCCGCCCGAAGCCCTCGAAGGAGGGGTGGTGGTCAATGGCCAAATCCACCCGCTCCGCGTAAGGCTTGGCGTTCTCCGGGAACAGCGCCGCCGCGGCAATGTCCGTGGAGACCACCCGCTCCGGCTGAAAATCCGCCGGGGCGGCGTAGGGCCGGAAGTAGGGGGCCGCCGTGTCCGTCAGCTCCGGGTTGGGCAGCAGGTACGCCGTCTTTCCCAGGGCCCGCAGACCCGCGCACAGCGCGGCGGCGGAGCCCACGGTGTCCCCGTCGGGCCGGACGTGGGTGAGAATCAGCACATTGTCAAAGGACCGCAGCCGCCCGGCGGCTTCCTGTATGGTGAGCATGGTCATTCCTCCTCCGGCCCGGGGCCCCGGGCCGCGTCCTTCTCCTCTTCCTTACGCAGGAGCTCCAAAATATGGGCCCCGTGCTGGATGGAGTCGTCGCCGATAAACTGGAGCTCCGGCGTATAGCGAAGCTGGAGGGCATGGCCCAGCTCCCGCCTAAGGAAGCCGGAGGCGGATTTCAGCCCCTTCAGCACGTCCTTTTCCTGGTCCTTGTTCAGAACGCTGACATAGACCCGGGCATAGCGCAGATCGTTGGTGGTGTCCACCCGGGTGATGGACACCATGCCGGTGCCGGAGACCCGGGGGTCCTTCAAATTGCGGAGCTGGTCCGCCAGCTCCCGCTGGATTTCGTCGTTGATGCGGTGGATTCGGTTGGATGCCATAGGCGTTCTCCTTTTTTAATAAAGGCGGCGGTGACACCGCCGCCTTTATCATGTCCTTACTGAGGAATTTCCTCCATGGTATAGCCTTCCACGATATCGCCTTCCTTGATATCGTTGAATTTCTCAATGGTCAAGCCGCACTCATAGCCGCTGGCCACTTCCTTGGCGGCGTCCTTGAACCGCTGGAGGGAGGCCAGCACGCCCTCGTGAATGACGATGCCGTCCCGGACCAGGCGGATGGAGCAGTTGCGGACGATCTTGCCGTCCTGGACATAGCAGCCCGCCACGGTTCCAACGCCGGAGACCTTGTAGGTCTGGCGGACCTCCGCGTGGCCAAGCAGCGCCTCCCGGTACTTGGGGGCCAGCATGCCCTTCATGGCGGCGGTGATCTCGTCGATGCAGTCGTAGATGACCCGGTACATCCGCATATCCACGTTCTGCCGGGCCGCGCCGTCCCGCGCCGCCGCGTCGGGGCGGACGTTGAAGCCCACAATGATGGCGCCCGAGGACGAGGCCAGCATGACGTCGGACTCGTTCACCGCGCCCACGCCGCCATGGATCACCCGGACGTTCACTTCCTCGTTGGAAAGCTTTTCCAGGGACGCCTTGACGGCTTCCACGCTGCCCTGGACGTCGGCCTTGACGATGAGGGCCAGCTCCTTCCGCTCGCCGGCCTGGATCTGGTCGAAGAGGTTCTCCAGGCTGACCTTCTGCACCGGGGCGGCGGCCTTCGCCCGCTCCTCGGCCTTGCGCTGCTCCACCAGCTCCCGGGCCATCCGCTCGTCGCTGACGGCGAAGAAGGGGCTTCCGGCGGTGGGGGCCTCGCTGAGACCCGCGATCTCCACGGGCACGGAGGGGCCCGCCTCGGCGAGGCGGTTGCCCTTATAGTCCAGCATGGTGCGGACCCGGCCCACGGCGGTGCCCGCGATGATGATATCCCCCTGCTTCAAGGTGCCGTTCTGGACCAGCAGGGTCGCCACGGGGCCCCGGCCCTTGTCCAGCCTCGCCTCGATAACGGTGCCCTGGCCCGCCCGGTTGGGGTTGGCCTTCAGCTCCTGAATCTCCGCCAGAAGCACCAGGTTTTCCAGAAGGTTCTCAATGCCGATGTTCTTCTTGGCGGAGACCTTGCAGCAGATGGTCTCCCCGCCCCAGTCCTCGGGGACCAGGCCGTGCTCCGTCAGCTGCTGCATGACCTTATCCGGGTTGGCGTTTTCCTTGTCGATTTTATTGACGGCCACCAGAATGGGGATGTTGGCCGCTTTCGCGTGGGAGATGGACTCGATGGTCTGGGGCATGATGCCGTCGTCCGCCGCCACCATCAAGATGGCGATGTCCGTCACCATGGCGCCCCGGGCCCGCATGGAGGTAAAGGCCTCGTGGCCGGGGGTGTCCAGGAAGGTGATGGGCTTTCCATTCACCTGGACCTGGTAGGCGCCGATGTGCTGGGTGATGCCTCCGGCCTCGCCGGAGGCCACGGAGGTGTTCCGAATCGTATCCAGGAGGGAGGTCTTGCCGTGGTCCACATGGCCCATAACCACCACCACCGGGGCCCGGGGAACCAGGTCCTCCGCCTTGTCCTCGGACACGTCGATGAGCTTTTCCTCAATGGTGACCACGACTTCCTTTTCCACCTTGCAGCCCATTTCCTCGGCGATGAAGGAAGCGGTGTCGAAGTCGATCATCTGGGGCAGGGAGGCCATGATGCCGTTTTTCATCAGGGCCTTGACCACCTCCGCGCCGGTTTTCTTCATCCGGCTGGCCAGCTCGCCCACGGAAATCTCGTCGGGAATCTGGACCTTGACGGGGGCTTTCTTGGCGATCTCCAGCTGGAGGCGGCGCATTTTCTCCGCCTCGTCCTGGCGGCGCTTGTTGGAAAAGGCGGGTCCGCCCCGGCGCTGATTCCGGCCCTGGACCTTCTCCCGGCCGGAGCGCTGCTGGCGCTGCATCCGCTCGCCCTGCTGGCCGCCCAGGGTCTCCAGGCGCTCGTCGTACTTGGCCAGGTTCACGTCGCCGCCCTTCCGGGTGTCCACGATCTTCTTCTGGGGCACCCGGCTGGCGGGCCGCTGAACGGGCTGCTGATTCTGCTGGGGCTGCTGCTGGGGCGCGGGCTTGTTCTGTCCGCCCTTCTGGCCCTGGGCGCCCTGTGCCGCCGGGGCGGGCCTGCCCCCCTGCTGGGCGGCGGCTTTGCCCTGCTGGCCCTGGGTGGGCTTTTTCTCCTCCGCCTGGGCGGGGGGCTGGGCGGAAGCCGCCTGCTGGGCGGAAGCCGCCGCCGGGGCGGGCTTCGCCTCCTGATAGGTCTCCTGGAAAATCACCTGGATATCGGAGACAGGATGGTCCTGGGTCAGCCGGTCGAAGATAACGGACAGCTCCCGGTCCGTCAGCACCTGCATGTGGTTCTTCGGGGCCGCGCCGTACTTGGTCAGGATCTCCGTGATGGTCTTGGTGGGCAGGCCGAAGTCCTTCGCCACCTCGTGGACTCTGTATTTTTCAATAGCCAAATAAAACACCTCGTTCTGTTCCTCTCCAGAAGCCCGTTTGAAAACCGGCGCACCCGCCGCCGGCTTTCAGACGGACTCGGGATCGGAGAAATTTTATGGAAATGGATAGGCCCCCGGGGCCCTTTCGTCCGGGGCGGCACCTCAGCGCCCCCCGCCCTTGTCCCGGCCCCCGCCGCGGGGGGGCTTGGGCCCGGCCCTGCCTCCGTACCGGGGCGGGCGGCCCGGCCTTTCGCCGCGGCCTCCGGCGGGCCGCGGCCCTCCGGGATGGTCCCCCCTCCGGGGACGGCCCTCTCCCGGCTTGCCGCCGTAAGGGCGTCCGGTTCGCTCACCGCCCCAGGGGCGGGGCTTTCCGGTCCGGCGCTCCTCCGGCCTCCCCCCATCCCTGGGGGAACGGCCCTCCGCTCTTTTGGGCGGGCGGCGGTCCCTTCCCTGCGGCGGCTCTCGTTTCGGCGGGTCCCCGCGGGGGGCCTCCTTCCGTTCCTTGGCCCGGCGGCGCTTCAGCTCCATCCGGGCTGCGGCCTCGCCGTAGCGTTCCGGGTCCGCCTGGGCCAGCCGCTCCGCCACGGCGGCGGCAAGGCCCGTGTCGGTCAAAGCCGCGACGGCGGCGCTGCCCCGGCCCAGGGCCCCGCCCAGCTCCGCCTTGGAAAAGGGGAGCGTCAAATGGAGGCAATGGCCCTCTTCCGCCAGGTGCTCCGCCCGGCGCAGGGTGTTCCCCGCCGCGTCGGAGCTGGTCAGCAGCAGCCGCGCCTGTCCGGCCTTGGCGGCCAGGGCCGCGGGCTCCTCGCCCACCGCCAGCCGCCCGCCCCGGAGGGCCAGCCCCAAAAGGGACAACACGTTGTTTCCGCTCATGTCCCGCCTCCCAGCTCCGCCTCCATGGCGTCGTAAACCTCGGGGGGGATGGCAGTCTCAAAGGCCCGCTCCAGCGCCCGGGACTTCCGGGCCTTTTTCAGGCACTCCGGGTCCGGGCACACATAGGCCCCCCGCCCCGGCTTCTTCCCGGTGAAGTCCAGGCTCACCGCCCCCTCCGGGGAGCGGACCACCCGCAAAAGGGCTTTCTTATCCTTCATCTCCCGGCAGCCGACACACTGGCGCTGGGGAATCTTTTTCACCTTGGGCACGCGGGTCCCCCCTTTCTCATCCAATCATCCGGCGGTACTCCGCCGGGCTTACTCCTCGACGGCCTCCGGGGCCTCTTCGTCCTCGGGTTCTTCCTGCAAAGCCGCCGGACGCTCCGCCGCGGCGGCGGCAAAGAGGTCGTCCTCATCCTCCCCGGGCTGGTAGCTCTGGGGCTTGATGTCAATCTTATATCCCGTCAGCCGGGCGGCCAGGCGGGCGTTCTGGCCCTCCTTGCCGATGGCCAGGGACAGCTGGTCGTCGGGCACCACGCAGCGGCAGGCCTTGACCCCCTCTTCCGCCATGCGCACCTCCACCACGTCGGCGGGGGCCAGGGCGGCGGCGATGAACTCGGCGGGGTCCTCGCTCCATTTGATAATGTCGATCTTCTCCCCCCGGAGCTCGTCGACGATGGAGGCCACCCGCTGGCCCCTGGGGCCCACGCAGGCGCCGATGGGGTCCACGTTCTCCTCCCGGGACCAGACGGCCATTTTCGTGCGGCTTCCCGCCTCCCGGGCGATGGAGCGCACCTCCACGGAACCGTCAAAAATCTCCGGCACCTCCAATTCAAAGAGCCGCTTCACCAGGCCCGGATGGGTCCGGGAGATGAGCACCTGGGGCCCCCGTGTGGAGTGGCGCACATCCACCACGTAGACCTTGACGTGCATCCCCTCCTCCAGGGGCTCGCCGGGAACCTGCTCCCCGGCCAGCAGCAGCGCCTCGGTGGATTCCGCGCCGGTGCCGATGCGGAGGGAGGCCGCGCCGTTCCGGGGGTCGATGCGGCTGACCACGCCGGTGAGGATTTCGTGCTGCTTGGAGTTGAACTCGTCGTAGACCTTGCCCCGCTCGGCCTCCCGGAGGCCCTGGATAATGACCTGCTTGCCGTTTCCGGCGGCGATGCGGCCAAACTCCATCTTGTCCACCGGGATGTTCACCACGTCCCCGATCTCATACCGGGCGGAGATGGCCTTGGCTTCCTCCAGGGACATCTCGTTAAAGGGGTCCACATAGTCCTCCTCGTCCACCACGGTCTTGCGGATGAACATGCTCAGCTCCTTGTGGACCTCGTCCGCCTCCACGACGATGTTTTCTTCCTCCACGTCCTTGTGGTCCCGCTGGTAGGCGGTGGTGATGGCCTTGATGACCTTTTCCAGCATGGCCTCCTTGGGAATGCCCCGTTCCTGCTCCAGCAGCTCCAGGGCGGCGAAGATCTCCCCCGGGTTCATGCCGGCGGGTTCTTTCTGCTTCTTGCCTCTCATCTTTGCCGATTCTCCTTATTCCTGAAATACACTTAAATACACTTAAATACACTTAAAAAACAATCCGTTAAAATTCCACCCGCAGGCGGACCAGGGCCACGTCCTTCTTCTCGAAGGTCCGGGGCGCACCCCCCGCCTCCACGGTAACGGCCCCGCTCTCCGGGTCATAGGCCGTCAGGACGCCGGGAATCTCCTTCCGCCCCTCCATGGCGCGGTAAAGCTTCACCAGCACGGGACTGCCCATGAATTGGGCGAAATCCCCGGGCCGCTTCAAAGCCCGCTCCGCCCCGGCGGAGCCCACCTCCAGGGTATAGCTCCCCTCGATGGGGTCCGCCTCGTCCAGAAGGTCCGAGAGCTTCCGGGACACGGCCTCGCAGTCCAGGATGTCCACGCCGCCCTCCTTGTCCAGGAGGACCCGGAGGTACCACGTCCCGCCCTCCTTGACATATTCCACATCCCAGAGGGTGCAGCCCGCCTCCTCGATAGCGGGAGCGGCCAGCTCCGCGGTCAGTTCGGTAATTTTCTTCATAAATGGACGGCCCTCCAAACCATTTTGAGGAAGGGAAAATTGCCAAAAGAAAGAGCGGACCGCCGGTCCACTCCTTACCTTAGCTTCCATCTTACTCTAATATATGCAATATACCACAGCTCATGAAAAAGCGCAAGCCTTTTTATAAATTTTCGTCTCCCTCCCGGCATCCCAGGACGAAATTTACACTTTTCACCGGTACCCCCTTGACATTCCCCCTGGTGGAAGGTGTATCCTAAGGGGGCATCCCACAAAGACGCCCCGGTTTCCCCCGGGGCGGGAAAGGAAACCAACATGAAACAAAACACCAAGACCCTCAGCGCCCTGCTGCTGGCCCTGGTCCTGAGCCTGAGCCTCATCCTCCCCGTTTCGGCGGCGGAGAGCGGGACGGCCCTGGACGAGGCCGCCCGGGCCACCGTCAACAGCGCCATGACCTACGGCCAGGCCACCCAGGCCAGCTGGGCCGTCTGGCAGGACGGAAAAATCATCTCCTCCGGCTCCCAGATTGCCAAGGAGGACGGCGGCGCCGAGCCGCTGAAGGGGGAAAGCCCCGTCTACGGCGCGGGCTCCGTCAGCAAGATCTACACCACCGTGGCCGTCATGCAGCTGGCGGAAGCGGGAAAGCTGGAGCTGGACACGCCGGTGGTGAAGTACCTGCCCGCCTTCAAGATGGCGGACCCCCGGTATAAGGACATCACCGTGCGGATGCTGCTGAACCACTCCTCCGGGCTGATGGGCTCCTCCTTCACCAGCGGCATGCTCTTCGACGACCCCAGCCCCATCGCTACCGACGAGCTTTTAAACTGCCTGGCCGGGCAGCGCCTCAAGGCGGACCCCGGCGCGTTCAGCGTCTACTGCAACGACGGCTTCACCCTGGCGGAGCTGGTGGTGGAGGCCGTTTCCGGCGTGAGCTTTGAGGAATACCTTCGGGAGCACATCTTTGACCCCGCCGGCTTGAAGGAAACCTATTTCCCCTCCGACCAGTTTGAAAGCCGCCGGGCGGACATCTTCCAGGCCGGGGACAAGCGTCCCCTGCCCAAGGACTGCCTGGGCGTGGTCGGCGCGGGCGGGCTCTACGCCACGGCGGAGGATGTGGCCGCCTTCGGCGGGTCCCTCACCAAGTCCACGCTGCTGAAAAAGGCCTCCCTGGACGCCATGGCCGCCCCGGAGTACGCCAACGGCCTCTGGCCCGAGGAGGGCCCCGACGCCCTGTCCTACGGCCTGGGCTGGGACTGCGTGGAGTGGTACCCCTTCTCGGAAAACGGCATCACCGCCCTGGTGAAGGGCGGCGACACCCAGTATTACCACGCCGGGCTGGTGGTGCTGCCGGAGTACAAGCTGGCGGCGGCGGTGCTCAGCTCCGGCGGCGTTTCCACCTACAACGAGATGGCCGCCTCTCAGATGCTGCTGTCGGTCCTCCGGGAGAAGGAAGAGGTGGTGGAGCTCCGCCTCCGGCTCCCCGCCGCCGAGAAGGCCCCCATGCCGAAGGAGCTTTTGGACTACGCGGGCTATTACGGCTCCCTGACGGTCTATCAGGTGGAGCTCAGCGAGGACGGGACCCTGACCATGCGCTACCCCGCCACGCCGGACTTCCCGCCCCGGACCTTCTACTATTACAGCGACGGCACCTTCCGGGACGGGGGAGGAACCTCCGCCCTTCGGCTGGTGGAGGAGGACAACGGCGAGACTTACCTCTACCAGTGGGCCTTCGCGGACCTCTCCGGCCTTGGGTATCTGCCCACGTCCAACTACGCCGCCATGAAGCTGCCGGAGAACAACATTGACCCGGCCCTCCAGGAGAAATGGGAGTCCATCATGGGCGGGGCCGTCCTGCCCATGAACGAGCGTTACAGCTCTCAGGTCTACGCGTCTTTGGGGGCCCTGCTCCAGGTGGACTCCGGCGGCGCCGTCGAGAGCGCCCCCGGCTACATTGGCTCTTTGCGCATTGAGGACGAGACCCACGCCCGCTTCGCCACCCAGGTCCCCGGCACCGGCAGCCGGGACGGCTCCGACATCGAGCTCCGCCGGGACGCGAAGGGGAACCTCTGGTTCTACCAGTCCAGCGGCGGCGTCTACATGGACATGAACGCCGTCCCCACCCTCTCCACCGGAAGCGAGGGCAAGGCCGCCTCCACCATCCAGCCCGACGGATACGCCCGCTGGTACAAGGTGGGCGACAGCGCCGGCGGAAAGACCATGACCGTCCAGATGCCCAAGGACGCGGGCTTCTGGGTTTACGACGCCAAGGGCAAGCTTACGGCCTCCTCCGTTTTGTGGGACGACGCGTCCGCCAAGCTGTCCAAGGACGGCCTGATCGTCTTTGCCGGAGACCCCGGCGCGCGGTTTGAGCTTGCTTTTTCTTGAAAGAAAAAGTAAGCAAAAAGAACTTTAACGCGTTATTACTTCCGAAATCAAATGGATTATTTCCGAGTTTTAAGCTCGGAAATAATACCAAGCTTGGATACTGCGAAAAAACTGCGCCGGCAACAAACCTTTCTGTTGCCGGCGCAGTTTCCCTTTTATTCTGTTCAGAAAAGCCCTTATCCCCAGGAGCAGTACAGGTTCAGCCAATGGCACAGGTCCTCCAGGGGCAGGTAGGTGGTGCCGCCCTCCTTAAGGCAGGGGGCGGAGAGATAGCCCTCCCCTTCGGGTGTCTGGACCGTCTCCGCGCCGGGCTGGACGGAGAAGACCGTCTCGCCGTCCCGGCTCACCACAACGCCCAGGGCCTTGTCCCAGCGGACCTCATACCCGGCGGCCTCGGCAACGCCCCGGATGGGGGCCATCACGCCCTTGTCCGTCCGCTGGCCGGAGAACTGGGGAACCCCCTGGTCCCGCTCCGCGTCAAAGCCGCCATTGACCGCGATGCGCACGTCGTGCATGGTGGCGAAGGTGGAGACATAGCCCTGGTACACGCCGGGGAGGAGCTGGACCTTCTCCGCCGCGCCGTTTTTGTCCTTCCAGACCAGCGCCCGGTCGCCGGGGTTCAGGTCCTCCATCCGCACCATCTGGCGGGTCAGCCAGGGGGTGTAGACGGTCTTGTCCGTCACCTCCAGCGTTTCGCCGCCGGTAAGCGCGAAGGTGGGATTGCCCTTATCGCCGGGGGCGGGAGACACGGCCCGCCGGGCGATTTCACAAAACTCCGGCGCGGCGGCGCCGGCGGGAACATTGCCCACAATCACCAGGGCGGACATCTGGGGCGGCAGGCTCAGCGCCATGGCGGGGCCTGTCCAGACATAGAGGGTGTCCCCCTCCTTCACCTTCTCCAAATCCAGGGGCAGGCCCGTGCCCCCGTCCACCGCCGGAGCGTCGCCGGGGTGGATGACCACTTCATTTAAATGGCTGTCCTTGTCGTCGTTTTTGAGGTAAATGCCCTCCCCCTCCCAGGGGGAGACCTTGCCCCAGACCTGGACGAAGGGGGGAAGCTTCTCGGGCTCTTCCGCCGCGGGGGCGGTCTCCGCCGCAGCGGCGGTGACGCACAGCGCGGCGGACAGGGCCGCCAGGGCCAGCAGTACGGACAGTAATTTTTTCATTGTAATTTCCTCCTTATATTTATGTTGCATCGGTTATCCAACAGGTTCCGGGTACGTTACCTCCGGCCTGGGACAGCCCAGATCGGAGATGCTCACCTCCTCCAGGTGGCGATAGGGAATCTTCAGGGGCTCCGCCCCGCCGGTATACGCGTTCAGCCAGTCCTCCAGGTCCGCCCCGTCCACCGGGTCCGTGTCCCAGAGCCGCCCGTCCAGGCCGCCGGAAGGCGTCCGGTCGTTCCTGTACCACTCTCCGGTGAGGATGTAGTAGACCAGCCCGTCCCCGTCGGCGTCCGCCTCGCCGGGGAAAGCGGCGGCAAGCCGCTCGTCTCCCTCGACGCACTCCAGGTCCCAGGCGTCCACGCTGCCGGTTTCCTCATACACGCCGCTGTCCGGGCTGTACTGGTAGAGGGTATAGGGCCAGAAGCGCCCGGCCCAGCCCTGGTTATGGGACCAGTCCGCCGCCACAGTCCCGTTTTCATAGAAGGTCAGGGCGGGGAACTCGGAGAGGACCAGCCGCAGCTCCTCCTCGGGATAGTCGTAGGTGTAGACCAGCCCCTGCATTCCGGCCATGCAGGCCTGGTCCCAGCAGACAATCAATTCCTCAGCCCCGTCGCCGTTCAAATCAACCAGGGCGAAGCGGTTTCCCTCGGCGGGGCCCAGGTCCGTGGCACGCTCCAGCTCCTCCCCATCGGGGCGGAGGCCCAGCAGGTACATGTCCCATAATACCTTGCCGTAGGCCAGCATCCGGGCCTGGTCCTCCTCGGCGGTGATGGAGGCCCCGGGCTTGGGGGACGGTGCGGGCGGCTCCTCCAGCGGCTCTTCAGCTCCGGACTCCGGCGGTTCCCCAAGCGCGGGGGACTCCTCCTGGGCGGCGGAGGGCTTCTCCGTGGTAATGGTACACACGCTGTACTGCTCCGCCCCGCAGGCGCTGAGGGTTCCCACCAGCAGCCCGGAGACAAAAATTCCGCAGAGCATCCAGATAAACTGCTTCATGCTTCTCTCTTCTTTCCTGTACCGTCTTTGGTTTCCCCTATTATAGACGATGGAGCGATGGCGTTTGTTCCAAACTTTGCAGAAATTTTTTCAAAATTTTCTCTCTGTATGCCAGGCCCGCCCTTCACATATACTATACGAAGCAATCGCCATGAAAGGAGAACCCTATGGAAGCACATTACCCCTTCGCCCTGCCGCCTCTGCCCTGCGGCTACGACGCCCTTCTGCCGGAGATCGGGGAGCGAACGCTGCATTTCCACCACGACAAGCACTTTCAAACCTATATCGACAACCTGAACAAGCTCCTGGAGACGCACCCGGAGGTCCAGGACTGGCCCCTGGAGCGCTTAGTACAGGAGTGGCCCCGCCTGCCGGAGGACATCCGCCAGGGCGTGCGGAACAACGCCGGGGGCGTTTACAACCACGACCTCTATTTCAAAACTCTGGCCCCCGGCCCCGCCTCCTCTCCCATGGGCCCCCTGGCGGACGCCGCGGCCCGGGACTTCGGGGACCTGGAGGGCCTAAAGGCCGCCATGAAGAACGCCGCCCTAGGGCAGTTCGGCTCCGGCTGGGCCTGGCTGGTCAGCGACAGCGAGGGGCGGCTCTCCGTGGTCAAGACCCCCAACCAGGACGTGCCCCTCCCCCTGGTCCCCCTGCTTCTTTGCGACGTGTGGGAGCACGCTTATTACCTGGACTACCAGAACCGCCGCCCGGACTACTTCGAGGGCTGGTGGCGGAAGGTGGACTGGCCTGGCGTCTCCCGGTCCTACGACGCCCTGCTGGAGAACCGGCCCCGCCGGGCGGAATGAAAATCCGCCCTTGACTTCCCGCCTCCGGGGCGCTATAATAAAAGTACCACGGAGACCGACCAAACCCAGGACGACTCCAGGCTCACCAAAGCGGAACCCCCGGAAGCGCACACTTCCGGGGGTTCCATTTTAGGCTGCCGCTGTCATTACTTTCTGTCCAGCCATTTGCAGACGAAATAAGCGATGACGTCTGCCACAACAGAAGTGACCAAACCCAGCAAGGATTCCAACCGGCTCACCCCCTCTCACTGCGGAGGGCCGACAGCGGATTCATTGTACCACAGCTTTCGGCAAAAATCTACAAGGAATCCCCGCTCCGGGAAGCCAAACTTGACGGCCCCCCTCTTGACAAAACCTCTCCGGGTGCGTATGATAAGCCTTACAGGTGTCTTGACACCTGTAAGGCTTATTTCGCGCGGCCATTTACCCGCCCGGCGGCCGTGCCCAAACCCGAAATTTTACGAAAGAAACAGGTGCTTCCCATGGAAAACGTCAAAGCGTTTCTCAAACGCAAGAACATCGTCCTCTCCGTCCGCCGCTACGGCATCGACGCCCTGGGGGCGATGGCCCAGGGCCTCTTCTGCTCTTTGCTCATCGGCACCATTTTGAACACCGTGGGCGCCCAGTTCCACATCGGCTTCCTGACGGCCGAACTCATCACCATCAACAAGGTTGGTTACACCATCGGCGGCATGGCCTCCTTCATGAGCGGCGCGGCCATGGCCGTGGCCATCGGCTACGCCCTCCAGGCCCCGCCCATGGTCCTGTTCTCCCTGGCGACGGTGGGCTACGCCTGCAACGCCCTGGGCAAGGCCGGGGGGCCCCTGGCCGTCCTCCTTGTGGCCATCCTCGCCGCCGAATGCGGCAAGGCCGTCAGCAAGGAGACGAAAATCGACATCCTGGTGACTCCCATCGTCACCACCCTGGTGGGCATCGGGGCGGCCTGGGCCGTCGCGCCCCCCATTGCCGCCGCCGCCAGCGCCTTCGGCCAGCTCATCATGCGCGCCACGGTGCTCCAGCCCTTCCTCATGGGCATCCTGGTTTCCGTGCTGGTGGGCGTGGCCCTGACCCTGCCCATCTCCTCCGCCGCCATCTGCTCCGTCCTAGGGCTGACGGGCCTGGCGGGAGGAGCCGCCGTGGCGGGGTGCTGCGCCCAGATGGTGGGCTTCGCCGTCATGAGCTTCCAGGAAAACGGCTGGGGGGGCCTGGTGAGCCAGGGTCTGGGCACCTCCATGCTGCAAATGCCCAACATCGTGCGGAATCCCAAGATATGGATCGCGCCCACCCTGACCTCCGCCATTACCGGCCCCATCGCCACATGCCTGTTCCGCCTGGAGATGAACGGCGCGGCCATCAACTCCGGCATGGGCACCTGCGGCCTCTGCGGCCAGCTGGGGGTCTGGACCGGCTGGCTGGCCCCCAGCGAGCAGGCCCTGGCCAACGGGGCGGCGGCCATCGTCCCCGGGGCCATGGACTGGGCGGGACTGATTTTGGTTTCCTTCGTCCTCCCCGCCGTCATCTGCCCGCTTGTCAACCACTTCTGCCGGAAGGCGGGCTGGGTGAAGGACGGCGATTTGACCCTGGCGGGCTGAATGCGGCGAAACGGCAAATAAAACGGGAGGCTTCCTTATTTAAAGGAAGCCTCCCGCTTTTTTCATTCCCCGCCCCGCTTCCAGGTGAAGCACACCGCCGCCGCCAGCAGAAAAAGCAGCACGCTCATTCCGTTCCAGGCGTCCGGCGGCGGCGCGGCCTCCAAAAGATACAGCGCCCCGTTGATGGAAGCCGTCAGCCCCGCCAGCAGCAAGCACGCGGTCCCCATGGCCTGGGAGGTCCTGCCCATGCGGCGGAAGGCGGCGTAAATCAGCCACAAAAACACAAGGGAAAGAACGGCCATCGCCGTCCCCACAGTAAACACCGCCCGGACCCGCAGCAGCCGGCCGAGACTGTATAGATAGGGAACCGTAAACACGCTGAGGCTCAAGAGGCTTCCCGCCGCTCCTCCCCGTTTCAGGATGACCCAGGGGAGAAGCGCCGCCCAGGCGTACCCTGTGGAAACCGCCACGATCCGCGACCAGCTCAGTCCGCCGGTGAGGGCCGTGTCGCAGATGAAGCATACCAGCGTGCCGGTGAACAGCCCCCCGGTCAGCAGGAGGGCCAGCCGCCACCGCCGCTCCCCCCGGCGGGGAACGCGCCCCGCGGTTTCTTTTGGAAGCGAAGGGGCGCTCTCCGCCGCCTTGGCCTCCCGCCCCCCGCTGAGAAGCTGGTCCGCCGTGATGTCCAGGATTTCGCACAGCGCCAGCATAATGGAGGAGTCCGGCAGGCTTTTGCCCGTCTCCCATTTCGACACCGCCCGGTCCGTGATATTCAGCCGTTCCGCCAGCTGGGCCTGGGTCAGCCCCCGCTCCTTCCGGCGTTCCATAATAAAGGTTCCGATTTTGCTCTGGTCCATATCCGCATCCCCTTTCCTCCCCGATTCTATTCCCGACGCCCCGGTTTTTCCAGGAACCGCCAGTGGATTTCCCGGACTCAACCGCCGGTTGAGTGGCGTTTTTCCCATTTTAACACAGCCCTCCGGCGGTTTCCATCCTGTTTTTCCTCCGGGAAAATCCCCCCGGCACCTTTCCCGACGGGTTTCTTCTCCCTCCGGCGCTACAATGGGAGAACAACATTTCGAGGAGGGACAAGCTGTGGCACACGGGCAGCTGATATTGGAACGGGAGCGGGCCGGACGGCTGGTGCATCTGGGCGTCCGCTTTTTTCTCTCGGCGGCGCTGACCGCCGGGCAGACCGCCGGAGGCTCCGCCCCCTTCGCCCTGGGCTGGGCGGCGGCGGCGGGGCCGGGTCTGGAGGGGGGCGCGGCCCTGGCGGGGGCCTTTGCCGGGGCGGCGCTGTTCCTCCCCTTTGCCAAGGCCCTGCCCTTTTTGGCGGTGGCGGTGCTGATTCTCGCCGCCTCCACGGCTTTGGGGGGCACCTGGATTCCCTCCCGGCCCCGGCCCATGGCGTTGACGGCGGCGGGGCTCTACGTCACTGTGGAGGGCATTTACATACTCCAGTCCCTCTCCCCCCTGGACCGTCTGGCGGACTGCCTGGCGGCGGCGGGGCTGCTGGGGGCCTCTGCGTGGCTGTTCTTCCCCCTCCTCCGGGGCGGGGAGGGCCGGGAAATCGTGGACGGCCTCCTCTTCCTGGCCGGGGCTCTGGTGACGGCGGTGGAGGAGCTGGAGATTCTGGGCTTCTCCCCCGCCCGGGCCCTGCTGTGCTTCCTGGCGGTCCTGGCGGCCTATGACCGGGGCCCCGCCGGCGGAGCGGCCTTCGGCCTGGGGCTGGGGCTGACGGCGGAGCTCTGCGGAAGCCGCCTGCCCCTCACCGCCGCCCTAGGGCTGGCGGGCCTTGCCGCGGGGAGCTGCCAGGGGCGGCGGAGGACCTGGGCGGCGCTGGCCTTCCTGGCCTCCGCCGGAGCCGCCGCCCTGGCGGAGGGAAGCCCGCTGCCCCTGCTGCCGGAGGCGGCGGCGGGGACGGGGCTGTTTCTGGCCCTGCCGGGGCGGTTTGTGGCGGGGAAGCGGGTTCGGCCCGCCATCCCCCCCGCGCAGAAGGAAGCGGCGGCGGAATCCCCCGCCCCCTGGCGGCAGCGGCTGGACCGGGCGGCGTCGGCCCTCCGGGACCTGTACGACAGCATTGGCCGTTCCGCGCCCCCCGCAGCGGACGAAAACCCCGCCATCGTCTTCGACCGCTCCGCCGAGAAGGTCTGCCGGGGCTGCTCCCTGTGTGAGCTCTGCTGGCAGAAGGACTACACCGGCACCTTCAACGCCATGAACGACGCCACGCCTTACTTACTGGAGCGGGGCCGGGCCCTGGCCAAGGATTTCCCGGAGTACTTCACCGGCCGCTGCATCCACCTGCCGGACCTCCTAGCCGCCATCAACGCGGAGCTTTCCGCCTTTCTCCTCCGGCGGCAGTACCGGCGGCAATTGGAGGAAACCCGCCGCAGCGCCCGGGGGCAGTACGCCCAGCTCTCGGAGCTTTTGACCGCCACCGCCGCCGGGCTGGAGGCCGCCGCCCCCGCCATGGCGGCGGGAAGCCCCTGCCGGGTGGGGGCCGCCCTCCGGCCCAAGGAGGGGGAGACGGTCTGCGGGGACACCGTGGCCTCCTTCCGCACGGACCAGGGCCTCTGGTGCCTTTTGCTGGCGGACGGCATGGGCAGCGGCGAGCCCGCCCGGAAGGAGTCCGCCCTGGTCTGCCGCCTGCTCCAGCAGTTTTTGGAGGCGGGGGTAGCCCCGGAGGCGGCGCTGAAAACCCTGAACTCCGCCATGGGCCTCCGGGGGGCGGAGTCCGGGGCCTTCACCACCGTGGACCTGTGCGTCTACGACCCCAGGGCCCGGGAGGCGTCCTTCTACAAGTGCGGCGCGGCCCCCAGCTACCTAAAGCGGGGGGGCGTGGTCCGGCGGGTTACCGGGGCCAGCCTTCCCGTGGGGCTCCAGGGCCCGCCGCCGGACGTGACGAAGGCCCCCCTGGCCCCCGGCGGCTTCGCCGTCATGGTCAGCGACGGCGTGGCGGACCCGGCGGAGGACGAGTGGCTTTTAAACCTCCTGGCAGGCTGGATCGGAGACGACCCCCAGGACCTGGCGGGGCTGATTCTGGCGGAGAGCGTCCGCCGGGAGAAGCTCCGGGACGACTGCGGGGTGCAGGTGCTGTACTGCCCGGAAACGGAAGCGAGAGAGGTGTGACGAAAAACGGGCCGCCCAAGGGAGAGGTAACGTAAGGAAGTTACCTCTCCCTTATTATTTGCAGACAGCCGAAAGTGATTGGATTACAGGGACTATTCAACACTTTGGAGGTTAATGTCATGGAAAAGTCTATATTTGAGCAAATAGGTGGAACTTATCATCGAGAAGGAGATTACTTTCTCCCAAATCTCACTGTGCCGGCAAACGCCCCTGTTGGTATCTGGGGCCAGCGCAGGCGGCAGTATCTGCGAGAACACAGGAAAGCTCTTTACAACACCTTGCTACTCAGCGGGAAGCTGAATAGCCACTTGGCTGGTATCAATCAGCAGGCAAACGATATGTTTTCTCAGCTTGTAGAGCAGATGGCAGAGCAAGAGGGTATCACTGAACAGCTTAAAGCGGATAGCCAGATGGAATGGGCGGGCCGAATGAACAATATTCGTTCTGCGGTGGAAGAAATAGTGAACACAGAAATTATATTTACCTAAGGAAACGCTGATTTAATCCCCCGAAATGATAGAAGATGTGATAAAATAAGGGAAAGGGGGCGCGGGGTATGAAACAGGAAAGTTTTAGCGATATGGAATACAGATGCCGGAAAAGGAAAACAAAACGGGAAGAATTTCTGGAAATCATGGACGAGATCATCCCATGGGAGGAATGGGTATCGCTGGTTGTCCCCCACTATCCAACCGGGAAACGCGGCCGTCCGCCGATTGAGATAGAAACCATGCTGCGGATGTATCTGCTGCAATGCTGGTTCAGCTTATCCGATGAAGGAGTAGAGGACGCAATTTATGACAGCTATGCCATGCGCAAATTTATGGGGCTCAACTTTTTCGAGCAGGATGTCCCGGACGCCACAACCCTGCTGCACTTTCGGCATCTATTGGAAGAGAAGGGCATCGGCAAGCTGTTTTTTGACGCAGTCAACCGCTGC
>Ga0137309_100231_pt1 | contig 40858 bp, 47 predicted proteins | sample NAcewiD2O_June_FD_97179 | JGI IMG/M metagenome (GOLD analysis project Ga0137309, IMG submission 97179) | Mouse cecal microbial communities from Vienna, Austria - N-Acetylneuraminic amended D2O_June | ecosystem: Host-associated > Mammals > Digestive system > Large intestine > Cecum | place... | reverse complement strand
CGGTATGCACCCCAAAAACTGTTATTTTGGATTGTTGGCAAATGCCTGGTTGACCTTCGAGATCAGATCCTTCGGTTGGTTATAGGTCAGGTGTGCGTAGATGTCCAGCGTGATTTTGGCGTGCTCATGGCCAGCCAGCACCTGCACCGTCTTGACGTCGACGCCGGCCAGAAGTAGGTTCGTGATATAGGTGTGCCGGAGCTGATGGGGCGTCACCTCAAAATCGATGCTGTACACCACATCGCTGTTGTGGGCGGCCCGCTCCCCCAGCACGGGTGTCACGGTATGCGGGATTTTCTGGCCGTTGACATAGCGGTAATAAGTCCGCTCCCTGACGGTGCGGGTTCGCACATAGCCCCACACCCGGCGCCACTGTGTTTCCGAGAGGGCTCCCCCGTCCCGGTTGGCGATCACGAAGTCCGAGGCCGAATTCTCCTTGACGGCCTTCAAGCACTCCACCAGCTGGGGCGGGATGGGGATCGTCCGCTTTGCCGCCTTTGTCTTCAGGTCGGTCAGGATGACCGGCCTGTTGTGCTCCGTGTGCCAGGCCCGGCAGACAACGATGTGTGGGGCGTCCCCCTCAAGGAAGACGCTGTCCCACTGGAGGGCGAGAGCCTCCTCCCGGCGCAGACCGGAATAAAGACACAGCATGATAAACGGATAGGGTGGCAAGCCCCGAACCGTGTCCAGGAGGGTTGTGACCTGCTCATCGGTGAGGGCTTTCTTCTCCTTCGGAGTTTTTCCGCCGCGGGGGTTTAGGTTCTTGCAGGGCGACTCATCAATGATATGGCTTTCCAATGCGGAGCCGAAAATCATCTTGTAGAGCATCTGCACTCCCCGGTAGATTGAGGCTGACTGCGCAGCGGCCTTGTTGATGGCCATCTTCACATCGTCCGGGGTGACCTCGGCCATGTACTTCTTCCCCAGCGGTTCAATGATATAAATCTTGACCTTGGAGGTGTAGTCCACAAGGGTGGTCGTGCGGACATGGGAGCCGTGCATGGCGAGCCACTTGGTTGCGTACTCCTCCACGGTTGGGTTATCCCGGTGATAGACGTCCTCCTCGATCTCCCGCTGGACTGCGGCGATCTTCTCCGTCAACTCCTCTGGTGTCTTAGCGTAGAGGGAGATGCGCCGTCCGTCCGGCCCCTTGATCCGTTTTCTGTACTCGCCTCGGCTTGCAACAAATCCATAGGTGGGCTTTTTCGGTCGAGCCATAGGGACGCCTCCTTTTATTTGCGTTTTTTCCAGATAAAACTGTAAATTTCTTTGAAAAATGTAGGTCGATTACATTTTTCAGCAGGAAAACACTGAATTTTATGGTATACTTCATTATGCGCAAATACATAATCTTGACGCCAGGGTGGAAAGGAACGCTCATGTCAGACATCGATACACAAATCCTGCTTCTGTTCCACCAGCTGAATGCAGAGCAGAAACAGGAGTTTATTTGCCTTGCCCAGTCAATGTTAACAGTTGCGCAAGAAGAAATGCCTTCTGATCCGCAGACAGCTTCTTCATAAGTTCCACGAGCTGCCGATCCTGATCATCAAGCCCATCCTCGGAAACGGGGGTGGGCTTTTTTTCTTGCTCTCCCCGGAGAAGATAGTCTATTGAGCAGTCGAGTACCTCTCCAATTTTTAGGATTGTTTCGAAGTCGGCCTCGCGTTTGCCGGTTTCATATTGAGATATGGCGCTCTCGGACACTCCGACTTTTTCGCCAAGTTCCTTCATCGTCAAACCTTTTGACTTTCTCGCCACACGCAGCATTTTCATGACAAATCCCCCCTTAATACAAGAATTATAGACTTTACAGATTGTGAAGTAAACCCCAAAAAGTAAAACTTAACAAAATGAGCAGAAATTACTTGACAAACCGTGAAGTCTATTGTAATATGGGCTTGCGCTTAACAAAGTGTGAAGTTTGGAGGTGAGAAAATGCGGAGTTGGATGGAAACGGCGAGAAAAAGCTGTGGGCTCACGATGAAGGCTGCGGCAACGAAACTTGGCATTTCGGAAAGCTACTATTCCATGATTGAGCGTGGCGAGCGTCAGCAGAAATTAGACATTGCTCTTGCAGTGAAGATGTCGGGGGTCTTCGGTATCTCGTTAGAGTACATTGTCAACCAAGAGGAGAAAAGCGCATGAAAAAAGCCGCCTCTGGCGGCAAAAAAGGAGGTGAACGAGGATGGATGACAAAAAGAATGCCACTCCCGCAGTGGAGACACGGGAGCGGCAGGGCGATGAGGGAGGCGGTGTTGCGCCGCCAGCGGATGCGGTGCTGACAGAGAAAGATATCCATTGCATCGCAAGGGTATTACAGGGCTGCATCTACAAAGGCCGCCTTTTCGCCTGTTGCGAAAAATACTGCCGGTACGTAGCGGATTGCACTGAGGCCATACAGCAAGGGCGCAATCTCTACTTCAACACAGATGCAAGGAAACACCTGGAAGAAGCATCCGGCGTTTACCTGGGGCCGCTGAGTGACGAGCAGCTGATAAGCGGAGAGAAAAGACGCGGGAAACCGCCCGAGTGTTTCAGCCAAGCGAATCCCATGCAGGACAGCGGTCAAGATCGCACATAAACCGCTCATTCCGACCGCAATGCACCTCAACCGGTTTCCAGGCGGGATTTTGCATCCCGATTGCCTGAAAAGATTCGTAAGCGACCGTGACATCTGTCAGCTCGCCATCTACTAAGCATTCTATGGTAACGACATCTGTTTTGCGCTTATCCATCTGTTATTTCCCCTCCGTTCCACATACTCGGCCCTGGCGGGGGCCTGTACCTGGATTTTAACATGGGAAGGAGACAGACACAAGACCAACGGGCAGGACAGCGTGCGAAAAAGCCGCTCCAGACGGCAGAAGGGAGGATCGGCCACGTCGGCGCAAACACCAAAAGCGCCCTGCCAAGTGCTGACGACACCTGACAGGGCAAGCGACCCTCTAAACCACGAAAAAGGCCACAGCTGGATTATATCACATCCTCCTGTTGGCTGACAAGTACACAATCGACAAGGAGTGACGGAAATGACACTTTTGACCCGAAAAGAGGCTGCGGCCCGGCTGGGGATGTCATTGCCCACGCTGGATCAGGAGCGCAGCACCGGCCGGCTGGCCTACATACAACGGAAACCTGGCAGCAAGGTTTGGATCACCGACGAGGCCATTGCCGAGTACCTGGCGCGGGCCACCCACCAGGCCCGACCGGAACTGAGAACGTCCCGGATGGCCTATCGGCGGCGGGCCTGACCGCAGAAAGGAGTTTTTACAGATGAGACGCAAACGGAGCTTGGCCTCGGTGCTTTTCGAGCTGGCCGCCGTGCTCCTGATAACTATCGCCGCATTTGCATGGGGCGTGAAAACGGCCCGGATCGAGCGGGGCTATGAGGCTATCGGCGGGGAGTACCTGCTCCTCCTGCTCCCGGCTATCTACTACACCGGCAAGCGGACAGTGCTGGACTGGATCACCGACCTCCGGGAATTGACGAAAGGACGGTACTAAGCATGGACAGAAACGTTAGAGGCGGTGCTCACCAGCATCACCTACTTTGCGGCGGAGCTGCCCTGGCAGGAGCGCCGGGCCACCCTGTTCGATGTGGCTGCGGTAGCCACGGACGACGAGATCCTGGCCAGCGATGCCCGGTTTGCACCCCTGACAGTAGCCATGCAGGGGCTGACGCTGGACGATTTCCGCAAAAAGCTGGATGTTCACGCTCAACGGCACGGTGGGGACGCTGGCGCTGAACAACCTACAGGTGGACGCCTTTATCCTGGGCATCAACCACAACGCCTCCAGGGAGGGCAGCAACCGTATCCATTGGGCCATCGGGAAAATCGGTGGCACCCTGATCGCTCTGTGTGACAGCGGCTATAACAGCAACTACACTGACGGCAATAAGCGGTTCAACATGAACCACTGGGGGAACTACAACCGGGGCGGCTGGAAGGGGTGCGATCTCCGCTATGACATCCTGGGCAGCACCAACAGGGCCCCCAGCGGCTACGGCAGCGCTGCGCAGGCGGGCCGTGTAGGGTATGACCCGTCCAGCTATGACATTGTGAACAGTCCCGTGGCCAACACGCTCATGGCGGCCATGCCGCAGGCGGTCCGAAAGGTGATGAAGACCGTTACTAAGTACACGGACAACGTGGGCAACGCCAGCGGTGACACCGCCGGGAACGTGACCGCCTCCGTGGATTATTTCTTCCTGTTGGCGGAGCATGAGGTCTACGGTGGAAACCGTACCTACGCCAACAGCTATGAGAAGAACTACCAGGTGCAGTACGACTACTTCAAAGCAGGTAACAGCAAGCAGGTGTTTAAACACGACGCACGGACTACAGCTGTGTGGGGCCCTCTCCGCTCCCCTAGTTACTTTAGCTACAATTACTTCTCGGCGCTGGGCTCCGGCGGCTCTGTCGACTTTTACTATGCACACGGTTGCGGGGGGCTGCTGGCCGGCTTTTCTACCTAATCCTCCGCAGAGTATCCCGCCCCTATCCCGCCCCCGGAAGGGGGCGGCCCACTGGGGCCGACAAAAACCGGCCCGAAGGGCCGGAACATGGAGGGCGCGTAAGCGCCCGACGCGATTTTTGAAATTTTGCCCCTTTGCTATTTTGTGCTTTTGTGTTATACTGGCCCATATCCAGAATGGCGAAAGAGGTAGAATTATGTCGGTACTCGCTAACAAGCGCATTGTCAGCAAAGCGGAGTTTGTCAACACGGCAAATCAAATATATGTGGAGACGTTAAGCTTTCTGACAAGAATGTCCGCACGATATTCTCGGTTGCTGGCAGAGCCGGTGGCGAAGCTTGCGGGGGAGATTGTTGACCATTCCGAAAAGGCTAACAGCATCTTTCCCATGGATGGAAAGCGGGTTGTGGTGCCTCAGCGCGCACGACTGCGCAGGGCGCATTTATTGGAGGCCATGGCCTCACTCAAAGCACTGGATGTGCGACTGACTCATTGCTACCTGGTCATGAATCAGAACCCGGAAGGCTGTTTTACTACGGCGAACGGGAAAACAGTCAGTTCAAAGGAGGCGATAGAAAAGCTTGATAAAATGTCTCAGAGTTTGGGGGATCTTATCGACCATGAGGATAATCTCCTAAAGGGCCAAATTGACAGCATTGAGAAAATGCTAAAATCCTGACTGCGCGTTGGGTGTACTTCTGATAATTTATCCCGCAGCTGTGTGGGGCCCTCTCCGCTCCCCTAATTACAATAACAACAATAACTTCTCGGCGCTGGGCTCCGGCGGCTCTGTCAACAATTACAATGCAAACAATTGCGGGGGGCTGCTGGCCGGATTTTACGTAAATACGCGGTCAAATGGAGTAGCGAAAGTGAAAGACGACCGACGTAAAAGGAGAGGTACTTCCCTGGGTAACCAATCCCTAAAACTTCCCTCTGATGTCCTTACACGGACGCTTCTTGCATGGCGGGAGAACGTGCCAGCTCCCGTTTCATGTGTATTAGGACAACGCAGATTTAGACGGCACCCTACAAGACAACTGTACGGAGGGAGAAAAAACTTTTTATGAACAGTCAGGAACGCCGGGAGGCCCGGTACCAACGCCGCAAAGCCAAGCGGCAGAAAAAGCGTGAGGAGCGGTGCGCCGCCCTCGGCCCTCTGAGCGAGGTGTTCAGCTATCGGAAAATGTTCTTTTATGGGCGGAAGTGCTGCAACGGTGTCCGCTGGAAGCAGAGCACCCAGAACTTCGAGTTACACCTCTTTTCCGGCACCGCCCGCCGGCGGCGGGAAGTCCTGGAGGGAAGATGGAAACCGAAGAAATGTGTCCATTTCACGTTGTGCGAACGGGGCAAGGTGCGGCCCATCGACGCCCCTCACATCACTGACCGGCAGATCCACAAGACCCTCTGCAATGAGGTGCTGGTTCCCCTGTACACCCCCAGCATGATCCACGACAACGGGGCCAGCCAGATCGGGAAGGGGCTGCACTGGCATTTCAAGCGGCTCAAGCAGCACCTGGCGTGGCACTTCCGGCGCTATGGCCGGGAGGGAGCTGTTCTTCAGATTGACCTGAAGGGCTACTTTCCCAACGCACCCCATGCCCTGATCTACCAGCGGCACCAGCAGCTGATTCTCGACCCGGCCCTTCGAGAGCTGGCGGACAAGATCATCCGTTTCTCTCCCTGTCCCACACCGGGGCGGGGGATGCCCTTGGGTGTGGAGCCGAGTCAGCAGGAGATGGTGGCCTTGCCGAGTTCCATCGACAACTGGATCATGTGCCAGGCCGGGGTCGAATATGAGTGCCATTTCATGGACGACTTCTTGATGACCTTCCCTACCATCGAGGAGGCCAAGAGGGCGGGCCACGAGATTGTGCGGCGGTTCGAGGCGAATGGCATCCGGGTAAACCGCCGGAAGTGCAGTGTCACCCCGCTCACAAAGCCCTTCCGCTTCTGTAAGGCCCGGTTCACCCTGACGGAGACCGGGAAGATAAAAATAAACGGGAGCCGGGACGGAATCAAACGCGCCCGCAGAAAGCTAAAGCTCTTTCACCGGGAGTTCAAGGCTGGCAAGCGGGAGTTCAAGGACATCGAGCAGTACATGGAGTGCCAGAGCGCCTACTACCGCTGTTTCGATGACCATGGGCGTCTGCTCCGCCTGCGGCGGCTCTACCACGCTATCTTTTTTGGAGGTGCAAAATGTTCAGGATCACCAACACCAGAGATGGGAAAAGCCTCGGCATGACCGAGGCCCCCACCTACATCAAGCAGGCCGAAAACGGCTGCTACGTTTTGTGCCCGGAGCCGGAGGCTTCGGGCATCGCTATTTCCGGGGTTCCCTACCGCCTGCTGGGCCGGGAGGCCCCGGAGGGCATGGGGAAACTGGATGCCGTCATGCTGGAGGAAACGGACGCCGGCCCGATGGTCGCTGCGGCCCATAACCTCTCGGCGGACATTGACGGCCTGACCGTAGACCACGAATACCGCATCACCCTGCTGGAGCTTGGTGTGGCGGCAGACAGTGAGACCGTTTGAGAAGGGAGGTGTAGAAGATGCTGTATCGGACCCTTAAGCGCATGATCGAGCGCGGCCAGACCGAGGGGATGGAGGAGAAGCTGGACATCTTCCTGGCGTCCAGCAAGATCACCGCCGAGGAGTACACGGAGCTGATGGGGATGCTGCCAAGCAAAGCCCCGACCACGGAGGAGTAAGCCATGGAGCAGGTCATTCACAAGAGGTACGTCGCTCGGAGGCGGGCGCGGTTCAAAGGCTGCAACGGCCAGCAGGTCAATATTCCATACGGTTCCATCCTGGAGGCCCAGGATGGTTTTTTGTTGTGGAAAGGCCAGCCCCTGTGTGTGGATACCAGCCAGAACGCCCACGAGTTCTTCAGCCAGGACGATGACGGCCAGGGCCAGGAGCGTGGCCAGCTGGTGGCCGCCATCCTCACCCGGCTGGAGACACCGCCCAACGCCGGAGAGAAGTGCCGGGCGGAACTGCAGGCTCGGTGGGATAAGGTGTGGGCCGACCCTCTGTGCCAGAAATACAAGCGGCCGGAACACGAGGACTTCTGGATCTGGAACCACGACTTCTATGATGCGCCGGTGGAGGACCTCTGGCACATCGCCGCCCTGGTGGGGGCGGTAGTCAAACGACAGTAAGCCAATGGGAGGACGGGATACCGTCCTCCCAAATTTATCTTTGGGGGAATGTGTAAATGGAAGTGACAATCAGCGCGGATATGCTCATCGAGCTGGCCGCGCTGCTGACCGCCCTGGGGGTGATCGGTGGCGTTGCCTTATGGTGCCACAGGTTTGTACTGCGGAACAAGAAGCAGGACGAGGCTATCGCGGCAATCCGCAACGAACAGACCCTTATCTGCTATGGGGTGCTTGCCTGCCTCAAGGGTCTTAAGGAGAAAGGGTGCAACGGCCCTGTAACTGCCGCCTTGGATAAGCTGGAGAAGCATCTGAACCAGGCGGCCCATGATGTTGAAGATACAGACTGAACTGCGAAAGGATGATGCGCAACGGACATCTTAAGGTCGATTTTAATCGCCGCTGCCGCTTTGATTGTGGGGGCTGCCCTGGGTATCGTGTTCAGTGCGGCCACTATCCGGCATCTGCGGAAACGGGTGAAGGAACTGCGGACAGGAAAGCCCCGGCCCAATGTCCTGCAGTCGGTAACAAGGTTTCTGTTCGCTACCACCCAAATATTTGCGCTGGGTTGGGTGTCGGTGTCCTACGTCATCGCCGTTTATTCCACCGTCAAGCTATATCAGCCGTTCCCGGTAGTGGAGCTCTCCCAGCAGGCCATTACCACCATTTTGGGAGTGAACGCGCTGAAGGTGCTGGAGAACATCTTCGAGCACAATGAGGGGATGGTATTCGGCAGAAGCAGGCAGGAAGATAAGCCGCCCAATGAGGGCGGGGAAGAAGGAGGAGTCGGATAAGCGATGAATACTGAAGAAAGAATCTGGAGCTTTCTGAAGGCCCAGGGGCTCACCGACGCTGGCGCCGCCGGCCTGATGGGGAACCTCTACGCAGAGTCTGGCCTGCGGCCCAACAACCTCCAGAACAGCTACGAGGGGAAGCTGGGCATGGCCGATGCCGAGTACACCGAGAGGGTGGACAGCGGCAGCTACACCAACTTCGCCCATGATTGCGCCGGGTATGGACTGGCACAGTGGACGTACCACACTCGCAAGGCTAACCTGCATAAATTCGCCAAAGATGCAGGTAAGAGCATCGGCGACCTGGAGATGCAGCTCGGCTTTTTGATGAAGGAGCTCTCCGAGGGCTACAAGGCGGTCCTGGCCACGCTGAAGACCGCCGCCAGCGTTCGGGCCGCCTCCGACGCCGTCCTGCTCCAGTTCGAACGCCCGGCGGATCAGAGCGAGGCCGTGAAGGCCAAGCGGGCCGGGTACGGCCAGAAGTATTTCGACAAGTACGCACAGAAAGGAAGTGTCAACACCATGGGATTTTCCAACAGCCCTTTGGCCACGGTCAAGCTGATTTCTCCCAATAAGACCGTCGGCCGGAACCACGCCATCGACACCATCACCATTCACTGCTTTGTCGGCCAGGTGACCGCCAAGCGGGGGTGCGAGGTGTTCCAGCCCAGCAGCAAGGGGGCCTCCTGCAACTACGTTGTAGGGTACGATGGCTCCATCGGCCTGTGTGTCGAGGAGAAGGACCGCTCTTGGTGTACGGGCGGCTACAAGAAGGTGAACGGGGTCAACGTCCCCATCCGGGTGAACGGGATCTCTGGCTCCTCCAACGACTACCAGGCTGTTACCATTGAGGTGGCCTGTGAGGCCAAGCACCCCTACGCCATCACCGAGAAGGCCATGGCCGCGCTGATCGAGCTTTGTACCGACATCTGCCGGCGCAACGGCATCAAGAAACTGCTGTGGTCCGGTGACAAGAACCTGGTGGGCAACCCCGCCAAGCAGAACCTCACGGTTCACCGCTGGTTCGCCAACAAGGCGTGCCCCGGCGACTACATCTACCAGCGGCTCGGCGACATCGCCGCGAAGGTGAACGCCAAGCTGGGGGCCACTGGCGCGGCCCCGGTACAGCCCTCCGCTCCCGTGAGCAGTGTTCCCTATAAGGTCCGCATCACCGCCGCCGATCTGCGCATCCGCAAGGGCCCCGGCACCAACACCGCCATCGTCCAGAACGCCATCACCCCCGGCGTCTACACCATCGTCAGCGAGGCCACCGGCCAGGGTGCCACACTCTGGGGCAAGCTGAAGTCCGGCCAGGGCTGGGTGTCGCTGGACTTCTGCAAGAAAATTTGAGGAGGAAAACATCATGAACGAATTCCTGTCCACTCTGTTGCAGGCCGTCATCATCGCGGCCGTCCCCATCTGCGCTGGTGCCGCCGTCAAGGGCGTCCGGGCCGCCGTCCAGTACCTTGCCTCCAAGTCGGAGAGCGAGATCGCCAAGAAGTATCTGACGGACGTGGCCGACGCCATCAGCACAGCCGTCACCTACACCAGCCAGACCTATGTGGATGCGTTGAAGAACAGCGGCAAGTTCACCAAGGAGAACCAGGAGGAGGCTCTCAAGAAAGCGGTGGAGCAGGCTGAGAAGCTGCTGACCGCCGAGGCCCGCAGCTTCCTGGAGAAAGCCTACGGAGATCTGAACGCCTACCTGGTCAGTAAGATTGAGGCCGAGGTCCGGGTACAGAAGCAGCAGGGTAACACCATCACGCTGGGCGAGCCGTTCACCGCCGAGCTGAAGGAGGCCCCCGACGTGACCACCGTGGCTGCCGCCACCGCCGCGGCGACCGCTGCCGCCGTGGTTCAGAGAGCTATCCCCCAGACAGCCCCCACCGGCACCCCTGACAGCCCCCAGGAGGGCGGGGTGGCCCCGGCAGTATAAATCGCGTCCACACCTCTGCTCCCCGTCTGTGGGTCGGGAAACGGCGGACGTGGCCGCAGTAAGCCCCCTTGCAGGTTTCGGCCTGCGAGGGGGCTTTTTCGTTTGCGGCAAATTCCCAGACGTTTGGGATTTTGGGTTGAATCAATGCCGGTTCATCTGGTGGTCTTGCCGACCCAAACCTGGTATCCCATCACCGTTTTAATTTCGGTTGCTTTGAAATCCCTGGCATCCCTTTCAGTGTTTTGCCGCACCCGGAGAATTGCGTCCTTTGAATCTGTGCCTACCGCCAGGGTTTTGTGGCCATGTAAGCCGGAAAAAGAATCGTTCCAGGTGTTAAAAGTTACTTCATACAGTTTCATTATCCAATCCTCCATTTTGTTCTCCCTTTCGGTATGGACATATTCGCTCTAAATGTGGATAATAGCAAGTCAATTCTAAGAATAAACTACATAATTCCACTCCGGCATATTTGTGTAGTTTACGTGGCCATAGCTCAGGGGTGCGGCCCGCTTGCCATGATGTTGTACGAGAGCAAGCCCCCTCTGGGGCTTGGCTTTCGGCTGGGGGTGGTTTACCGCCCGGTGCGGCATTCCCATTCGAACTCGGCGTAGGCTTCGTAGTCGTCCCGGAACCTTTCGTCGTCGTCGATGGACTCGTAGTCGTAGTCGATTCCAAGGAGCTCCTCAAAGGTGGTGCCTTTCCCGGTGGCGGCTTCCTTGGCGAAGTCCTCAGCGTTTTCCTTGACCCAAGCTTTGAATTCGGAATCCGTCATGTCCTCGTTCTCGATCTCCACTTCGTACTCCCATTCGGCATCTGCCCAGGTGATGGTCGCTTTGGAAATCCGCTCCTCTGCGTTCCAGTCGCTCTTGCTGGCCTTTGCCCTGCTTAATGCCTGTGCGTAGCTGATCATTTTTCGTTCCTCCGTTTTTCGTGTGTTCCCTTTCGGTAGTGTATTAATCACTCTAAAGCGGAGAAATAGCAAGACAATCCTGAGCATAAACTACACAAAGACAGGGGCTGGAAACTGTGTAGATTTACAGTGCCAAAAGCCGGGCGCAACGGCACCCGGCTCCCCAGAGGGGCGGCTGTGTTCCACCTTAATGCAGGCGGTAGACCTTGTTTCTGTACTTGACGGCGTAGGTGCCGCTGTACTTGCTGACCGTGACGTCGGCCTCGCAGATGCGCTTGACATTGAATTCCCGGCGGATGATGCGCTTGGCAATCTCCATGGCCTTGGCGGTGATGTCCTCGGTCTTGCTGTCCTGGTGCTTGGCAATGTACCGCTGGAACCGCAGCTGCTGGGCGGCGGTTGCTTCTTCCTGCGTTCCGTAGAACTTCCCGTGGTGGCGATCCGCCCCGATCTCATAGAAGCGTTCCCGGCTGATGATGTCGAGTCTGTTGTTCCAGAGGGTGCAGTAGTCGCTCTCGCAGTTCGGGATGACCTCGCTGTCCGCCCGGCCCACGATGATCTCCAGGCCCTCGATGGAAAGCTTGCCCCATTCGTGGAAGGTTTCGACCAGGATGCGGATGACCTCGGTGCCGTTGGTGAGGTCGATGTGCGCATAGTCGCCCTGGCTGCCGCCCATGGTGCGGGTGTTGATGGTGTACCCATTAGCCAGGTACTCGGCGATGATGGCGGTGTACTTCTTGTTGATGTCAGCGTATTTCATTTCAAAATCCTTTCTGCCCATAGCCTCTGGGGTGGGCACTTCGTTTGCCTCTCGGTAGTGTATTAATCACTCTGAACCAAGATAATAGCAAGTCATTTTTGAGAATAAACTACACAATTTCAAACGGTCATGTTTGTGTAGATTTCGCCCCAGAATGCCTTGCTATTTCCTTTGTTCAGAGCGAATATGTGTGTACCGAAAGGGAAAACAGACAAACGGAGGGCAACAGCATGAAAACGAAATTTTACCTCAACGGCAAGAAAACCACCCGCAAGGCCATCCAGGAGCAGCTTGGGGCGGATTGGCTGGCCCGGATGCTGAAAGAAGCGAAAGAAACCTTCCTGGCTGACCCGCTGACCCAGAACGATTTCTTCATTGGGAACGGGATGCTGACCATCGCCTTTGAATGAGCCAGCGAGACCGGGGGCAGGGCCGCAAGGCCCTGTTTGCCGTTTGTGGCCCCGTGTGGCGCGCCCTCTGGGTGGATGGGCGTTTATCCCTCCGCCACCGCTGAGGCCCACTGTGGCCAGCGACATGGGGCGGTGTGACCGCTTCCTGTTCTGTTTTCAAGGTGCTTATATCAACGGGGCGGCGATTGACTCCCCCGGTGCCGATGGGTAGACCCATGAGCGCCCGCCCCGGTGGGGGCGGCTGGACTTGCACCAGCGGCGGCGAATGCCGTCGGCCTTGCGGGCGTTAGTTTTCTTCCTGCTCCGCTGGTTCGTAAGTATCGCAGCCAGCTACGGAAATGTTTACGGCCTCCCCGCCGTAAGAGCAATGACCGTCAAGCCAGAACTCACAATCGGAACGGATGCATTTAATTTCAAGCATCATACTTTTTCCTTTCTGCCCTCGTGACCTCCAGGGCGGAGTTTTCAATACTGAAATTTTTCAGCGTATATTTCCCGTCCCCTCCCTTTTTGCATCCGCAAAGAGAATCGATTGCTGTTACCCAATGTAGCGTACAAATTCCAATGGAGCCAGGTTGCTTGTGATGTCGGAGAAATTTACAGTTATAGCACTTTCCCATTGACTTACCCCCCGGTGACTTCGCGGACTACTTTACGGATAAGTCCGAAACGATCAAGAGTGGTCCAGGAATCAAACAGGGTCACAACATGACCAGCCATAGGGGGATACTGGGAAATATGCTGGTCAAATTCTTCTGGTGCGGAATAGCTGAATGTGCATATGAGCTTTCCATTCCTATCTCGCTCAGTTCCTTGATAACGCTTCTCAAAGTACATTTTCGCACTCCTTTGCCCTCGTGACCTCCGGGGCGGGCCTCGTATCAATCGTAGAAGGGGCGGAGCTGGCCGTTCCAGCACTCCCACCAGTTGCGCCCGACGTTGAACCGGATGTAGTGGTAGTCCGTGGCGCAGTAGACTGGGCGGCGGTCGATTTTCTTCCCAGTCCGGCGGAGCTGGTGGTGCCGGTTGACCTCGTACTCGTCAATCTCATGCAGGATCGTAATCTTGCTTCGGTCAAAGCCGAATTCGCTGCAAACCCAATCCAGGGCCTCGGCATCGGTCATGTAACGCGCTGCGCCACCTGGGACGCTCTCGGCCAGTTCAGCGTAATCCGCCTGGGCAATGTTGTGGGTGTCCTCGTAGGGTTTCCACTCCTGCTCTCGCTCCAGCTCCTTCTTCAGGCGCTCAATTTCGATGTCGCGGCGGGTGATCTCGGCGGCCTGGGCATTCTGCGCTTTGAAGGTGGCCATGTTGACCTCGCGCTGGATGCGCTCGGCGATCCCGTCGGCGTTCTTCTTGTAAGCCTTGCAGAAGGCGTCCTTGTCGCCGTCGAAGTCCATGTAGGCCCGTTCGATGGCCTCATACTGTACCTGCGTGGGGTAGAAGCCGGTGCGCTCCTCAAATTCCTCGATCATCATAATCGATTGCCTCCTTGATTTTTTTGCCTTACTTTGTTATCATGGAGGCGGCCGGGTAAGGCTCCCGGTCGCCCCTCTGGGGTTGGGTGGCGGTTGTCCTTGGTCGGGGGCCGCCGCCCTTTTTACTTGCTGACCGTCATCGCTTCGAGCTTTTTGACCAACTCATCCAGGTCTTTGCAGCTCCGGGCCAGTTCGAGCAGCTGGAGCCTTTCGGCTTCCCGTGCCAGCTTTTCAATGACCTCGGCGGCGTTTGCCATTTCGTCCACGTCCTCACTTCCTTTCGTAAGGGGCTGGCCGCCCCTGCCTTACAAGTATCAGTATAAACTAAACGGTTGAAAATGTCAACCCTTTATTTTAACTTTTTCGTGGAAATTTGAAAAATTTTATTTGACTTTTGAAAAGGTTTAGTTTATACTCTGGCATATGGAGGTGAGGCTATGACAGCACGCCAGATTGTCGAGATGGCCACGGGGTATTGTGGGGTATCGAACTCCGAGCTTGCCCGGCGCCTTGGCTGGTCTCCGCAGCTGTTGAACAAACGGCTGAACACGGGGAAGTTCACAGTGGAGGAATGGGAGAAGATTGGGGAGGCCCTTGGAGCAACAGCGGGGGTCAGGTTCAAGTTCCCGGATGGCACAGAAATTTGATCCCTGCAAAAAGAAAGCCCGGACGCCAGGTGAGCGTCCGGGAGGGGAGAGCAGGGGCATATTCCATTTTAAGCAGGGAGGCCGTGCCGGGTCTCTCTGCTTTTTTCTGTCCATGTACAGCCCCCGCGCCCATCCAGGCCCGCCAAGCCCGATGGACAGTGAAATCCTAATCAAGCCGCTCTCCTTATGGCCGGAGTATAGCACGGGCGGTCTGCTGATTCTGTTAAAAAATGGGGGATTGGATGCACCCACCTATGCACCCCAAAACTCCGTTTTAAGGGCTATGCACCCCGGATGCACCCCAATTATTCTTGTTTTTCTTGGCCCTGTTTTGTCAGACTTTGCTACATGAAAAAACCCCGGAACCGTTGCGGCTCCGGGGTTTTGCAGGAATATCAACGCTTGGAGAACTGAGGCGCGCGGCGGGCGGCTTTGAGGCCGTACTTCTTGCGCTCCTTCATACGAGGGTCGCGGGTGAGGAAGCCAGCGGCCTTCAGGGTGGGGCGGAACTCCTCGCTGACCAGCAGCAGGGCGCGGGAGATGCCGTGGCGGATGGCGCCGGCCTGGCCGGTAACGCCGCCGCCGGTGACGGTGGCAACGATATCCACCTTGCCCACCTGCCCGGTGGCCACCAGGGGCTGACGGACAATGAGCTTCAGGGTCTCCAGACCGAAGTAGTCGTCGATGTCACGGCCATTGATAGTGATGGCACCGGTGCCGTTCTCAAACAGATGGACGCGGGCCACGGAGGACTTCCGGCGGCCGGTTCCATAGAAATAAGGCTTCTTGCTCTTATACATACTCTAATCCTCCTTACTCGGCGTCCCAGAGCTCGGGCTTCTGGGCGGCGTGGTTGTGTTCGCCGCCGCGGTAGATGTGCAGGCGGGTCAGTCCCTCCCGGGACAGGCTGTTTTTGGGCATCATGCCCTTGACAGCCAGCTTCATGGCCAGCTCGGGCTTGGTCTGCATCAGGGTGCGGTACTTGGTCTCCTTCAGGCCGCCCACCCAGCCGGAGTGGGTGCGGTAGAACTTCTGGTCCAGCTTCTTGCCGGTGAGCACCGCCTTCTCGGCGTTGATGATGATAACGAAGTCGCCGCAGTCGGCGTGGGGAGTGAACTCGGGCTTGCGCTTGCCCCGCAGCAGGTCGGCGGCGATGACAGCGGTCTTGCCCATAGGCTTGCCGGCGGCATCGATCACGTACCATTTCCGCTCGATGCTGCCCTTTTTGGCCATGAACGTGGACATAGGTGAAACCTCCAATTTCCTTTACATTTATGTGAAAAATGCTCTGTGACAAACATTCCGCCCCGAAAACCATACAGACGGAGCGTGTTGTATTATAGTACGGGGCTCGCCGGGTGTCAACGGTTTTTGAGGGGAATTTTTAGAAATTCTTTTATAGCTCCCGTTTTCTCGATTTTACTTATAAATACTCTTGAAATCTCGCGTTCAATTTTCGTTTTTAACTTGCGGAAAACGGTCCTTTTATGGTAAAATACCGGGGAAAAGGAGGCGGCTCATGAACAAAATACTTTCCCTCACACGCCGGTGCGTGGAGGATTACAATATGATCAGCCCCGGCGACCGGATCGCGGTAGGGGTGTCTGGAGGGAAGGACTCCCTGATGCTGCTGGCGGCCCTGGCAAAGCTGCGGGAGTTTTACCCCATTCCATACACGGTAGAGGCCTTTACCCTGGATATGGGTCACGCCGACGGGATAGAGCCCCTGGATTTTTCCCCCGTCGGGGCTCTGTGCCAGGAGTTGGAGGTGCCCTATACCATTTTAAACAGCGAAATACAGCACATCATCTTTGACCTGCGCCGGGAGAAAAATCCCTGTTCCATGTGTGCCAAGATGCGCCGGGGCGCCCTTCACGCCGCACTTCAGGAGCGTGGAATATCCAAAATCGCCCTGGGCCACCACTACGACGACGCGGTGGAAACCTTCTTTATGTCCTTGATTTTCGAGGGGAGGCTGTCCTGTTTCCAGCCCGTCACCTGGCTGGACCGGACGGGGATTATCCAGATACGCCCCCTGCTTTACTGTGGGGAGAACCTGATCCGCCACACCGCCCAGCGGTTGGAGCTGCCGGTGGTGGAAAACCGCTGTCCCGCCGACGGGAACACCAAGCGCCAGGAGATCAAGGAGCTGATTTATGAGCTGCAAGGCCGGTATCCCGGCCTGAAGGCCCGGACCTTTGGAGCCATGCAGCGGCTGCCCCTGCCCCAGTGGGGGCCAGTGGAGCACCGCCGCCGTCCGCTGCCGGAAGAATTGGAGGAGTGAATATGAGCCGAAGAAGACAAAAGCAGCAATCGGGCTGGGTGATGGTTTTCCTGTTTATCATGCTGTTTCTGGCGGCGGCCTATGTCCTGTTCAACCGCCAGGGGGAGGACGCCCCGCCCGCTGAGGGGGGCAGCCTTCAGGTCCACTTCATTGATGTGGGCCAGGCGGACGCCGCCCTGGTGATCTGCGACGGCCACTACATGCTCATTGACGGTGGCAACGCCGAGGACTCCGACCTGGTGTATTCCTATCTGGAGCGCCACGGGGCCAAGAATCTGGACTACATGGTAGCCAGTCACGCCCACGAGGACCACATTGGCGGCCTGTCCGGCGCGCTGAACTATGCCAAAGTGGACACCGCCCTCTGTCCGGTGACGGAGTACAGCTCCAAAGTGTTTCAGAATATGGTAAAGTACCTGGAGCAGCAGGGAAAATCCCTCACCGTGCCCGCGCCCGGGGACAAATTCGACCTAGGCTCCGCCCGGGTGGAGATCCTGGGCCCAGTGCAGGAATATGACGACACCAACAACACCTCTATTGTCCTGCGCATCGACTACGGGGAGACCTCCTTCCTGTTCACCGGGGACATGGAGACGGGGGCGGAGAAGGACCTGCTGGAGTCCGGGGCCGATGTGCGGGCCACCGTGCTGAAGGCGGGGCACCACGGCAGCGACACCTCCACCGGCTACCAGTTTCTCCGGGAGGTCAGCCCCAGATACACCGTCATCTCGGTGGGAGAGGGGAACAAGTACGGCCATCCCTCTGACGAGGTCCTCAGCCGCTTCCGGGATGCGGGAACGGAGGTCTACCGCACCGATATGCAGGGCCATGTCATCGCGGAAAGCGATGGAAAGACCGTCACCTTCCGTACCGAGAAGGAGGCGGACACTGCGACAAACCCGACAGGCAATTCCACTTTACAGATGTATGTGGGCAATTCGGGAAGCAAGAAGTTCCATCTCTCCGACTGCGCCTCTGCCAAAAATATCCAGGAGGACAAAAAGGTGGTGTTTCTCACCCGCCTTCAGGCCGTGCTGGAGGGCTATGAGCCCTGCGGGCGGTGCAACCCATAGACGCAGCACAGCCCCCGGCAAAAGCCGGGGGCTGACGTTTACTGTTTAGCCACCGCCGCGGCGATGGAGACGTCGGCGGGCAGATAGGGGATAAGGGTGGCCTGGAAGGCGTGGTACAGGTCGGACTTGCCTGGCCAGACGGTGCCAATCAGCTGGTTGTTCCGGTCCAGCTGATGGAACCAGGAGCCGTTCTCGCGGTCCAGAACAAACTCGTCCAGATAGGCCATGAACGTGGCAAAATCGTCGGCGTACCGCTGCCTGCCGGTGGTCTGGTACAGCACGGCGGAGGTGTTGATGGCCTCGGCCAGGGTCCAGTGCATCCGGTCGTGTACCACCGGCTTGCCGGTCCAGTCGGTGGTATAGACCAGGCCGGGGGCCCCGTCGGCGTTCCAGGCGTCGCCCACGGCAGTGATGTAGAGGTTTTCCGCCGCCTCTACATAGGGGGCGGCCTGTTCTCTGCCGCTGGACAGGGCCCACTGGGTGATAAGCCGGGCCCACTCGATGCCGTGGCCGGGGGTGGCGCCGTAGGGCTTAAAGGGGTCGTCGGGGCGCTCCCGGTTCAGCTCCGGCTGGGGGACCCAGTCGCTGGAGAAGTGCTCCGGGATGCGCCAGCCGCTCTCCCTGGCCCAGTCCAGCACCCGGTCAATGATCCGGCCCGCCCGGAGGCGATAAGTTTCGTCCCCGGTGGCGTCGGCCACGGCCAGAAAGGCCTCCACCGAGTGCATGTTGGCGTTGAGGCCCCGGTAGTGGTCCAGGGCGGTAAAATCGGTGTCCCAGGTGTCCCGGGACAGGCCCTCCTCCTCGTCCCAGAAGCGCAGGTCATAGACGGCCAGAGCGTCGTCCAGCAGCTCCCTGGCCCCGGGACGGCTGGCCAGCAGGGCGGAGGAGGCGGCCAGCATCACAAAGGCGTGGGCGTAGCACTGCTTGGTGGGCATGACGGAGCCGTCGGCGTTGAGGCCGGCGTACCAGCCGCCGTGTGTCCCGTCGTGGAGCTCCCCACGCAGGCCCTTGAGGGCGGCGTCGGCCAGGGGAGCGGCCTGGGCGTCCCCCAGCAGGGTCCCGATGCTGTACACATGGGCCATGCGGCTGGTAATCCAGGTCTCCCGGCCCCTATCGGGCCAGGGGGTGCCGTCGTCCCCCAGATAGTAGGAGCTGCCTCCGGGAGAGGGGAAGCGGCGGCCGAAGTTCAGCAGATTCTGGCGGAGCTCTGCCAGAAACGACCGGTTTTCCCCGGTGTTCAGTTGATAGTTCGGGTTCATTGTGGAACCTCCTTATGTTGGCTCAAGTCCGAATTTCGCCGCGCCACATCATCCCGCAGGATCTGGTAGAGGGTGGCGGCCAGCGGGACGGCCAGCAGCATGCCGCCCACGCCCAGCACTCCGCCGCCGATGGTGACGGCGGCCAGTACCCAGATACCGGGCAGCCCGATGGAGGAGCCCACCACCTTGGGATAGATCAGGTTGCCCTCCAGCTGCTGGAGCACCGAGATGAACAGCAGAAACAGCAGGGCTTTGATGGGGGAGACGGTAAAGATCATAAACGCGCCCACCCCCGCGCCGATGTAGGCGCCGGCCACCGGAATCAGGGCGGTAAAGCCGATTAGAGTGCCCACCATGGAGGCGTAGGGGAATTGGAACAGCATCATTCCGCCCATACACAGCAGACCCAGGATGATGGCCTCGGTACACTGGCCCACCACAAAGCGGCGGAAGCAGTTGTGCAGCGTTTCCAGAAAGTAGAGCAGGTGGCTGTACCAGCCGGGCTTCAGGTAGGTTTTCAATACCAGGGCGCACTGACGGGAGAGGGTTTCCTTACCCATCAGCAGGTAGATGGAGAAGATAACGCTGACGATGGCGGTAAAGGCGGTGGATATGGTGGCGGAAATCAGGGACATGAGAGAGCCCATCACGCCTCCCAGCCCGGCCAGCAGGAAATTTATCACCTTGACCGCCAGCTCCTGCCAGTTAACGGTGCCGTCCGCCGCAAAGAGGCCGGACAGAGCGGCCAGCTGGTTGGGGCCCAGGTTTTCGTTCAGCTTCACGCTCAACTGCTGTAGAATGGGGGCGAGCTCCTGAATGAGCAGGGAGACGCTCTGGATCAGCTCGGGCAGAATCATCCCGACAATGAGGGCCACCAGGGCGATGAGACTGGCATAGGCCAGCAGCAGGCACACCGGCCGGCGGCTCTTGAGAACGGCCTGGCTTTTGGAGTTCGGAAAGTACCAGCTCTCATACATGCACATGAGAATGTTGACGGCGTAAGCAATCACCGCCCCCAGCATCAGGGGGAAGCCGGCGCCCAGCGCCAGAGCGGCCAGGGCGGACAGGTTCCCCCAGTAGTGGATGGCCAGATAGAGGCCGAACAGCACCGCGCCGATGCGCAGCGGGGTCTTCCATTCCTGCTTCATAGTCCCTCCATCAGGTTGACCCGGAGGTAGCCGCCCTCCACGTTGGTCTCCGCGATAAACTGGGGCACGGCGGGGATCATCAGCTCCCGGGCTCCGCCCTTTACCACGTAGACGTTGTTGGCGGGCAGGGTGAGCACGTCGGCGATTTTGCCCAGCACCTCGCCGGTGGCGGCGTCCCGCACCTCCAGGCCGTAGATATCGGCCAGGAAGAAGGCCCCCTCAGGCAGGTCCACGTCCGAGCGGTCGATATACAAAATGGCGTTGCGCAGAGACAGGGCGCTAGGCACGTCGGTGGGGCCCTCAAATTTGATGATGACCATGTTTTTGTGGACCCGGGCCCGCTGTACCGTCATGGGAAAGTGGGCCTCGTCCACATACAGGGTTTTGAACTGGCAAAGAAACTCCGGCGAGTCGGCCCAGGGCTGAACCTTCACCTCGCCCATCAGGCCGTGGACGTTGGTAACCTTGCCCACCTCTAAATATTGTTTCAGCATGTGTGTTCCTCCATAAAATACTGGACATATCCCCGCTCATAGCCGTAATCCAGTTCCTTCACATAGTCGTCCGCATAGATGGGGCTGACCCAAAGAATCCGGTAGCGGTCCTCCTCCAGGCACTGGACGTTAATCTGGCAGTTGGGGTCTTTGTCCAGCTGTTCAAGGGCCTTGGCAATGCGGGCGGGGGAGGGAGCCCGCAGCTGATCCGGCCTGAAATGGGGTGTATAAAGCAATTTGTAAAACGCTTTAATATCCGAAATCTGAAATTCTGTGACCTGATAGTGGGAGAAGATAATAAGGATAAAGCCAAGCTGGAGCTTGTGCGGAAGTCCTACCAGGATTCTTGGTGTCCGGCTGCGGGTGCTGGTGCAGAAATATCTGATCTCAGCCAGCTGTGTGTCTGACCAGTGCATACAGTCCTCCAATTTGAAAGGAAAGGCGCAGGGGAATCCCCTGCGCCCTTGGTTTAGTCAACGATCTCCACATTAATCCGCTTACCGGCCCGCTGGGCGGCGGAGCGCATCAAAACGCGGATCTCCTTGGCGATGCGGCCCTGACGGCCGATCACCTTGCCCATGTCCTCCGGGGCGACCCGGAGCTCCAGGACGGTCTCGCCGTCGCCCTCGACCTCAGTGACAGACACCTGCTCGGGGTGCTCCACCAGGTTCTGGGCCACGTAGGTGAGAAGCTCTTTCATGAATGACCTCCAGCCTTACAGGGCGCCGGCTTTTTTCAGCAGGTCGCGGACGGTCTCGGTGGGCTGAGCGCCGGTCTTGATCCAGGCCTGGGCCCGGTCCACGTCCACCTTCAGCTCAGTGGGGTTGACGGTGGGATTGTAGAAGCCGATCTCCTCAATGAAACGGCCGTCACGGGGATAGCGGGAGTCGGCCACCACGATGCGGTAGAAGGGGGCCTTCTTGGCGCCCATGCGGCGCAGTCTGATTTTAACCATGTATCTTCACCTCCAAATGAATTTGTTTGTTTATATGGAAAGCGCAAAAGGCGCTCTGCCAACGTCCCAAAGGGCCCCTTTTGAAAGGGGCTGTCAGCCGCAGGCTGACTGAGGATTGCGTTCGCGAAGCGAACATACGAAGTAAACAAAGTTTTGCAAACCTGAATTTGCTTCGCATATTTTGGCTTTGCCAAAATGCAATCCTCCGCCCCAGTTTGCGAACTGGGGCACCTCCTTTCAAAAGGAGGCTTTAAAACGGCATCCCGCCCATTCCGGGAAAACCGCCCCGGCCCTTTTTACCCATCATCTTCCGCAGGTTCTTGGGCAGCTTGCCGCCGGAAAACTGCTTGGTCATGGCCTGAAGCATGTCGAACTGCTTGAGCAGCCGGTTGATGTCCACCACCTGGGTGCCTGACCCGGCGGCGATGCGCTTTTTCCGGCTGGAGTTGAGCAGCTTGGGGTCCTCCCGCTCGGCGGGGGTCATGGACAGGATGATGGCCTCCATCCGCTGGAGGAGCTTTTGATCCATGCCGACCCCCTCCAGGTCGCTGGCCTTCACGCCGGGGAGCATCCCGGCGATCTCGGTGAGGGAGCCCATATTTTTCAGCTGCTTCATCTGATCGTAGAAGTCAGTGAGGGTAAACTTGTTTTTCCGCAGCTTTTCCTGGAGCTCCAGGGCCTTTTTCTGGTCAAAGTTCTGCTCCGCCTTCTCAATGAGGGAGAGCATGTCCCCCATGCCCAGGATGCGGCTGGCCATGCGGTCGGGGTGGAAGACCTCAATCTGGTCCAGCTTTTCCCCCATGCCCACAAACTTGATGGGCTTGCCGGTAACCGCCTTGATGGACAGGGCCGCGCCGCCCCGGGCGTCGCCGTCCAGCTTGGTGAGGAGAACTCCGTCAATGTCCAGAGCGTCGTCAAAGGCCTTGGCGGCGTTCACCGCGTCCTGGCCAATCATGGCGTCCACTACCAGAAGAATCTCAGTAGGTTCTACAGCGGCCTTGATGTTGCGCAATTCGTCCATCAGCTCCTCGTCCACATGGAGCCGGCCGGCTGTGTCCAGGAATACCATATCGTTGCCATGCTTGGCGGCGTGCTCCACGGCGGCCCTGGCGATGTCCACCGGGTTGGTCTGGCCCATCTGGAAGACGGGGATGTCCAGCTGTTTGCCTACCACCTCCAGCTGCTGGATGGCGGCAGGGCGGTAGATATCACAGGCGGCCAGCAGGGGCCGCTTACCGCTCTGCTTCTTCATCAGGCCGGCCAGCTTGGCGCCGTTGGTGGTCTTGCCCGCACCCTGGAGGCCCACCATCATAATGACAGTGGGCGGCTTGGAGGCGATGGTCAGCTTGGCCGCTGACCCGCCCATCAGCTCGGTGAGCTCCTGGTTGACGATTTTGATAATCTGCTGGGCGGGGGAGAGGGCCTCCAGCACGTCGGCCCCCACGGCCTTCTCGGTGACCTGGGCCACAAACTGCTTGACCACCTTGAAGCTGACGTCGGCCTCCAGCAGGGCCAGGCGGATCTCCCGCATGGCCTCCTTTACGTCGGCCTCGGACAGCCGGCCCTTGCCCCTCAGCTTTTTAAAGGCGGCGGACAGCTTTTCAGAAAGTCCTTCAAATGCCATGAGCTTACTCCTTCAGCAGGGTGGACGCGGTATCCCGGACCCGGAGGGCGAGGGCTTCCAGCTCCTCGCTGTCCTGCCGGGCGGACAGCTCCACCATCCGGCAGGCATCGGTATGCACCTGCTCCAGCTGGGCCCGCATGGTGTGGAACCGCTTAATCAGTCCGGTTTTGTCCTCCAGCTCGGTGAGAACGGCTTCCGCCCGGACGATTACGTCCCGAACGCCCTGACGGGTGATACCGTAATTCTCGGCGATCTCCCCCAGGGACAGGTCCTCATTGTAGTAGAGGTCGTAAAACTCCTTCTGACGGTCTGTCAGTACGTCGCCATAGAAATCAAAGAGCATGGTCATGCGGTAGGCCTGACTTTTCATGGAGTACGACCTCCTTCACAGTAAAAATGTAAAGCTGAATAACTTTACATTTGGAAGTCTAACACATTTTGCCCCGTTTGTCAAGCCAAAATACTTGACGGCAGACGCTTCCCTTTTGGTATATTCCGCCAGAGGCGGGGGAAACTTGAAAAAAGCCTCCCCCCTTGTGGGGGAGGTGGCAGCGGCAAAGCCGCTGACGGAAGGGGGCGGAATGTTTCCCCCCTCAGTCTCGCTCCGCTCGACAGCTCCCCCACGGAGGGGGGAGCCTAAAATTCCTTTTTCAGGAGGCCTCTGTTATGAACACCCCCCACATCCCCATGGACGACGCCCACTTGAAGCAATACGCCGCCAACGCGGCCAGAGAGCTGAAGCTGGAGGGGGCGGTCTCCTGCCGCGCCCTGTCCCGGGAGCTGAAGGCGGGCCTGAAACGGGTGCGCCGGACCCAGGAGGCGCTGAATCTCTGGAGCGCCGGCCAGACCGCTCTGCCGGGGGCGGTGGAGTGGCTGCTGGACAACCACTACCTGGCCGTCCGGGAGGGGGAGCAGGTCCGGGAGGCCTTCAAAGGCGGAAAGCCCCTGCGGGGGAGCCGGGGTGGCGATGTGCTCCTCCGGCGGTGCGCCCGGAGCGCCCTGTGGGCCGCCCCCGACCTGGACCAGAAGCGGCTGGCCCTCTTTCTGGAGGGCTTTCAGTCGGTGTGCCCCCTGACCGAGCGGGAGCTGTCCCTGTTCGTCCCCGCCCTGGCGGGGGCGCTGGTGGAGCGGCTGGCCGATCTGTGCGCCGACTTGGACGCTCTCAAAGAGAACCGGGTGCCCCCCGAGGAGATGGGGCCCATCTTTACCGCCCTGCGGGCCCTGTCCGGGACGGAGTGGAGCGCCCTTCTGGAGGGGGCCAGCCGGGTGGAGCGGGTGCTGAATCAGGACCCCTCGGGCCACTACCCCCACATGGACGAGGACACCCGCCGCCGCTACCGGCAGAGGGTGTGCAAGCTGGCCAGAAAATACCGCATGGAGGAGGGCCAGACCGCCCGTCAGGCCATCGACCTGGCACTGAAGGGGGAGGGGCCCCGCCGCCATGTGGGCTGGTATCTCTACCGGGAGCCCCTGGGGCGGGCGGAGCGTTCCCGCTCCGGGGTGAGCTACGGGGTCGTGGTGCTGGGCCTGTCCCTGATTGCTGCCCTGGCCCTGTGGCGGGTTGCGGGGACCCCGCTGGCCGCTCTGCTGCTCATTTTGCCCCTGTCCGACATCGTAAAAAACGTGCTGGACTTTCTGCTGGTCCGGCTGGTCCCACCCCGCCTGGTGCCCCGGATGGAGCTGGAGGGGGGCATCCCCAGGGAGGGCCGGACCCTGTGCGTGGTGGTGTCCCTCCTCACCGGGGAGGACAGCGGACCCAGGCTGGCCGCCCTGCTGGAGCGCTACCGCCTGGCCAACCGGGACGCCGGGCCCGAGCTGCGGCTGGGGATTCTGGCCGACCTGCCCGACAGCGGGACCCCTATGGGGGAAGAGGGGGCGGCCTGGATGGACAGCGCCCGCCGGGCCATTGACAGCCTCAACGAGAAATACGGCGGGGGCTTTTACCTCTTTTTCCGCACCCCGGCCTTCAGCAAGCAGGATGAGCGCTACATGGGCTGGGAGCGGAAGCGGGGGGCCCTCACCGAGCTGGTCCGCCTGCTGAGGGGAAAGCACACCGGCTTGACGGTGAAGTCGGGGGAGAAGGGCTGGCTGCGTCAGGTGAAGTATGTGATTACTCTGGACTCGGACACCAGCCTGAACGTGGGCACCGCCCGGGAGCTGGCCGGGGCTATGCTCCACCCCCTGAACCAGCCGGTGATTGACTCCAAGCGGAGAGTTGTCACCGCCGGCCACGCTCTGTTTCAGCCCCGGGTTGCGGTGGAGCTGGAGGCGGCAAACAAGTCCTTTTTCGCCAAGATTTTCGGTGGACTGGGGGGCGTGGACCCCTACGGCTCCACCGCCAGCGACGTGTATCACGACCTCTTTGACCAGGGCACCTACACCGGCAAGGGCGTCTTTTCGGTGGACGCCTTCCACGCCTGTCTCAATGACCGCTTCCCCGACAACGCCATCCTGTCCCATGATCTGCTGGAGGGCAGCTACCTCCGGGCGGGCCTGCTGGGAGAGGTGGAGCTTACCGACGGCTGTCCCTGGCAGGTGTACAGCTACTTCGCCCGGCTCCACCGGTGGATTCGGGGGGATTGGCAGCTGCTGCCCTGGTTGGGCCGGCGGGTGCCCGACGGACAGGGGGGCCGGGAGGAGAACCCGCTGCCGCCCCTGGCTAAGTGGAAGATTCTGGACAACCTGCGCCGGTCGCTGTCCCCAATCTTTACCCTGCTGACCCTGGTGCTGGGCATGTGCTTCTCCGGAAAAGTCTTCGCCTGGGCGGGGGGCGTGGCGGTGGTGGCCGCGGCCTCCAACCTGCTGCTGTCCGGGGCGGAGCTGGCGGTGCGCCGGAGCGGCAAGCGGCGGCGCTACCACTCCACCGTCATCGCCGGCCTGTCCGGGGCCATTTTACAGACCGCTATCCAATTGATTTTCCTGCCCTATCAGGCCTATATCTCCCTGACGGCCATCTCCTCCGCCCTGTGGAGGATGACTGTCTCCCATAAAAATCTGCTGGCCTGGGTCACCGCCGCCCAGACGGAGAAGGGGAAGGGGAGCATCCCCTTCTACTACAAAAAGGCCTGGTTTTCGGCGGCTGTGGGCATTTTTGTGCTCCTCTTTGCCCAGCTCCGGTTTGGGAAGGCGGTGGGACTGGTCTGGCTGCTGGCCCCCGTCCTGGCCTGGGCGGTGAGCCGGCCCTCCGGTCATGGAAAGGCCCTGCCCCCCGCTGACCGGGCCTTTCTCCTCCATCAGGCCACCCTCATCTGGCGCTACTTTGACAAATTCCTCCGGGAGGAGGACCACTACCTCCCCCCGGACAACTGGCAGGAGCAGCCCGGCCCCGCCCTGGCCCGGCGGACCTCCCCTACCAACATCGGAATGGCCCTGCTGTCGGTGATGGCGGCGGCGGACCTGGACCTGCTGCCCCGAAAGCGGGCGGTGGAGCTGATATCCCATATCCTGGATACCGTGGAAAAGCTGGACAAGTGGAAGGGACACCTGTACAACTGGTATGACACCGCCACAGGAGAGCCACTCCACCCCAGGTATGTGTCCACCGTGGACAGCGGCAACCTGCGGGGCTGTCTCATCGCCCTGCGGGAGGGACTGTATCGGTGGGGGGAGGACGCTCTGGCCCGCCGGGCGGAGCTGCTGTCCGATGCCATGGACTGCGCCCCCCTCTTCGACCGGGAGCGGCGGCTGTTCTCCATCGGCTATGAGGTGGAACAGGACAGGCTCACCGACGGCTTTTACGACCTGATGGCCAGCGAGGCCCGGCAGACCAGCTTTATCAGCGTGGCCCGGGGGGAGGTCCCCGCCCGCCACTGGCGCCGGCTGGGCCGGATGCTGCTGGGGGACAACGACTACTGCGGCATGGCCTCCTGGACGGGCACCATGTTCGAGTATTTCATGCCCAACCTCCTCATGCCCTGCGAGCCCAATTCCTTCCTGTATGAGACCCTGTCCTTCTGCGTCTACGCCCAGAAGCGCCGGGGGGACAAGACCAAAACCCCCTGGGGCATCTCGGAGTCGGGCTTCTACGCCTTTGATCCCGGCATGAGCTACCAATACAAGGCCCACGGGGTCCAGGCCCTGGGGCTGAAGCGGGGGCTGGACACCGAGCTGGTGGTGTCGCCTTACTCCTCCTTCCTGGCCCTGCTGCTGGCCCCGCGGAGCGCTTTGAGAAATCTCCGCCGTCTGCGGGATATGGGGCTGGAGGGCCGCTACGGCCTCTACGAGGCGGTGGACTACACCCCCGCCCGCCTCACCGGAAATGAGGATTACGAGGTGGTCCGTTCCTATATGTCTCACCACCTGGGGATGAGTCTGGTGGCCATTGACAACGTCCTGCGGGACAACGTGATGCAGAGGCGCTTTATGAGGGACTGCGACATGTTCGCCTACCGGGAGCTGCTTCAGGAGCGGGTGCCGGTGGGAGCCCCCATCATGAAGCAGGAGGAGCGGGATTTCCCCGCCAAGCTCCGTCCCGCCTCCGGCCCCTCTCTGGTCCGGGAGGGGGAGGACTTTGGCCGGAAGCGCCCTCAGTGCCATCTGCTGTCCAATGGCAGCTATAGCCTGCTGGCCTGCGACAATGGGCTGACCAGCGCCAGGGCGGGGGAAAACGCCGTCACCCTGGCCCGGCCGGGGGAGTACTACGCCCCCGCCGGGGTGTCCGTCTTTTTCAGCGGCCCCGGCGGGCTGGTCGGTCTGACCCCCGCCCCGCTGTACCAGAGCGATACGGTCTACCGCTGGAGCTTTGACGCCTCGGGGGCCGGCTGGTACGCGGAAAAGGACGGCCTGTCCGCCCGGATCGCGCTGACCGTACCCCGGCGGGAGAACGGGGAACTGCGCCGGGTGGAGCTGACCTGGAGGGGGAAGAAAAGGCTGGAGGGGGAGCTGCTGTTCTATTGTGAACCCGTCCTGTGCCCCCAGCGGGACTTCGACGCCCACCCGGCCTTCTCCCGGCTGTTTCTGGAGTGCTCTCTGGAGGGGAACGGGGCCCTGTTCCACCGCCGCCCCCGAGGGAACGAAGAAGGGCCGTGGCTCTCCGCCGCCTGGACAGGGGAGGGGGCGTCCGCGAGCCTGGACCGGGCCTTTGCTCTGGGGCGGGGAGGGCTCAGGGCCTTGCCCGGCAGTCAGCCGGGACCGCTCCAAAACGGCGCGGGTTCCGATCCCTGTCTGATGGTCTGTATCCCGGTCTCCCTGGCCCCGGGGGAGGGGAAGCGCTTTGCGCTGGCCCTGGTTTTGGGGGACGGCCCCGCCGCCGCCCAGGCGGGGAGCCGGAGGATGCTGGAGGGGAAGGAGGTTGGACCCTCCTCTCTGGCCCCCATCGCCCAGAAGCTGGCCCTCAGCGAGGGGGAGGCTCTGGCGGCCTTTGATCTGCTGGCCCGGCTGGCGTCGGCAGAGGAGGGGGAGCGCCCGCCCCAAAACACCCTGTGGCCCTATGGCATCTCCGGGGACCTGCCCATCGCCGCCGGGACACTGTCCGGGGAGGACGACGTGGAGCAGGCAGCCCTGTGGTGCCGGTGGCACCAGTTCCTCAGCCGGGCGGGCTATCCCTTTGACCTGGTCCTCCTGCTGGAGGAGGGGGGCGACTACCGCCGTCCCCTCCGCTCCGCTCTGACGGAGGAGCTGAAAAAGCTGGGGGCGGAGTCGGTCCTGGGGGCCAGGGGGGGCATCCACCTGGCCAATCCCGACGCCGCTCCGGTGGTGCTGGCCTGGGCGAAGGCGGTGCTGCCTGTAGGGGGCGGCCTCTGCGCCGCCCAGTCCAAAACCCCTGCTCTGTCCGAAAAAATCACCCCCCCGCCCCCGATCAAACTGGAACCGGGCTCGGTCCCCTGGGCGATGGAGGGGGATACCGTCACCATCCACTGCGGGGAGCAGCTGCCCCCGGTGGGGTGGAGCCAGGTGTTATGTAACCCGAATTTCGGCTGGCTCACCGACGAGACGGGGGCGGGCTTCCTCTGGACCGTGGGAAACTCCAGAGAGGGGAAGCTGACCTCCTGGGTCAACGACCCTCTGACGGTTAGTGGACAAGAAATAATTACGGTAAACCTGAACGGACAGGATTTTCACGTCTTTGCCGCCGGGGACGGTCTGCCCTGCACTGTGACCTACGGCCCTGGATTTGCCCGGTGGGAGAAGAAGTTGGGGGAGACTTCAAAAACGGGCGGACAATGTCCGCCCCTGCTGGTGGTGGAGGGGTTCGTGCCGGTGGAGGAGAACAGGCGCATCCTCCGCTTTACACTCACCGGAACCTCGGGACGGGTTATTTACCGCTTTGGGGAGGGGGAGCCCATCTCCGCTGCCCTGAACGACGGGCAGTCTATGTCCCTGGTGACGAAAGAAAAGGCCGGGCGGCCCTGTTCCCGCTTTTTCCGGGAGGATTTCCGGGCGGAGGAGGAGCGGACCCTGGCCTGGTGGAGTGACAAGGTATCCAGCCTTACAGTCACTACCCCAGAGGGGGCTCTGGACCGCTACCTGGGGGGCTGGTGTCTCTACCAGGTGATTGCCTGCCGCCTGATGGCCCGTACCAGCCAGTACCAGAACGGCGGAGCCTTCGGCTTCCGGGATCAGCTTCAGGATTCGGCCGCCCTGGTGTACACCTGGCCGGAGCGGACCCGGGAGCAGCTGCTGCTGTGTGCCTCCCGGCAGTTTGAGGAGGGGGATGTGCAGCACTGGTGGCACCCGCCTCAGGGGGCCGGGGTGCGCACCCGAATCTCCGATGACCTGCTGTGGCTGCCCTGGGTGCTGTGCCGGTACTGTACCGTCACCGGGGACTGGTCTGTTCTGGAGGAGGAGGTTCCCTATCTGACAGGAAAACCTCTGGAGCCGGGGGAGAAGGACCGGTATGAGGTCCCCCAGGTGAGCGAAAAACGGGAAAACCTCTACCGCCACGGCCTGAACGCCATCCTCTGCGCCCTGGGCCGGGGGAGGGGGCCCCACGGTCTGGCCCGGATGGGGGGCGGCGACTGGAACGACGGGATGGACAAGGTGGAGGGCGAGTCGGTGTGGCTCACCTGGTTCCTGGCGGCGGTGTTGCAGGACTTCGCCGTCCTGTGCCGCCGGATGGACGAGGAGGCCCGGGCCGATGACCTGCTGCGCCAGGCCGACGCCCTGATCCAGGCGGCCCAAAGCGCCTGGGACGGCGGCTGGTACCGCCGGGGGTACTACGAGGACGGCACCCCCCTGGGCGCGGCGGAGAGCAGTCAATGCCAGATCGACTCCATTGCCCAGTCCTTTGCCCTGTTCCCCGGAGGGACCGACCGGAAGCGGGCAGACCAGGCGGTCTCCGCCGCGCTGGACCGGCTCTTTGACCGGGAACACGGCGTGGTGCGCCTTTTCGACCCGGCCTTTGACGGCCAGGGGGAGAAGGACCCCGGGTATATCAAGGGCTACCCCGCCGGCGTGCGGGAGAACGGCGGACAGTACACCCACGCCTCGGTGTGGCTGGCCATGGCCTGCTTCCGGCTGGACCGTCGGTTGGACGGCTGGGCCATTTTAAAGGCCCTCCTGCCGGAGGGCCACAGGACGGATATCTACCGGGCGGAGCCCTATGTAATTGCCGCCGACGTGTCCTACGCCCCCGGCCGGGTGGGCCGGGCGGGGTGGAGCTGGTACACTGGGGCGGCGGGATGGTACTGGCAGGTGGCAGTGCAGGAGCTGCTGGGGCTGCGAGTGACGGAAAACCGGCTTACGGTGGAGCCCAATCTGCCCCCGGACTGGCCGGGGTATGAGGTAAAATGGAAGCTGCCCAAGGGGACGCTGACCATTGCCGTCCGGCGCACCGGGACCTACGCCGCCATCCTGGACGGAAAAGCGGTTAAGGAGGGCGTACTGCTGGCAGGGCTGACGGGGGACCACCGGCTGGAGATTACGGTTTGACCCGGGCGGCCACAAACAGGTTGGGCGGATTGGGATACAAATTTTCCCGCTCCAATATGTCAAAGCCGCTCCGGGAAATCTTCCGCTCCAGCCCCCGCTGGGTGAAGAAGGCCACATAGGGCATTTTCCCGGTGTGGCTGTTCACCAGCTTTTTCAGCCCCATCACCGAGGGCCGGGAGCCCAGGCAGTCGGTGGCGGAGAGGAAGGTCCCCCTGGGCTTGAGCAGCGCCCGGATGCGGGCCAGGGCGGCGGGCAGGTCGGGGAGATAGAGCAGCACATTGTAGGCACACACCGCGTCGAAGCTCCCCGGCTCCAGGCAGGGGTCAAAGAGGTCGGTGTTGGTAATCTCCACGTGGGCCAGGTCCCGGGCCTTTTCCCGGGCAATGTCCGCCATCTGGGGGGAGATGTCGATGCCCCGGAGATGGGCCACATGGGGGGCTATCCGCAGGGTGAGCAGTCCCGTGCCGCAGGCGAACTCCAGCACCCGGTCGGAGGGCTTCAGGCAGCGCAGCGAGAGCTCCGCCGTTCTGTCATAGGTTTCGGCATAGGTTTGGCCGGAGGTCCGATCATAGGTCCGGGCCCGCATATTCCAAAAATCCTTTGGCTGGTTCAGCATGGCCATCCCCTCCTTTCATTACCGCTATTATACTGCGGCCTTTCCTGATTTGCCACCCCGCAGCAAAATTTTTTGGAAAACTTTACTTTTATGTGCCAACTGTGGTATGATAATCCAGCTGTCAAAGAAAAAATTTTCTTTCAAAGAAAGGAACCAGAGATATGTCACAAATGACGCGCCGGGAACTGTTTCCCGGGGTATGGCTGCGCGCGGTGCATACCAACAAATTTAAAAGCTCCTACCTGTCCATCACCCTGCTGACCCCTCTGGACAGGGAGACCGCCGGGGCCAACGCCCTGATTCCCGAGGTGCTCCGTCGGGGAACGGCGGTACACCCGAACATGGAGTCCCTGTCCGCCGCCCTGGATGAGCTGTACGGCGGGGCTATCGAGCCAGTGGTCCGCAAAAAAGGCGAGACCCAGTGCGTGGGCTTTGTGGCCAGCTTTCTGGACGACGCCTACGTTCTGAAAGGAGAGAAGATTCTGGAGCCTGCCGCTGACCTGCTGTGCGAGGTGCTCCTCAAGCCCTGTACCCAGGATGGCCATTTCTCTCCCGACTACACCGCCAGCGAGAAGGCCAACCTCATCGACCGCATCCGGGCCCAGATCAATGACAAGCGGACCTATGCCGTCCAGCGGCTGACCCAGGAGATGTGCAGATACGAGGCCTATGGGGTGGACAAGCTGGGGGACGAGAAGAGTGTGTCCGTTATCACCCCGGCCAGCCTGTGGCAGCGGTATCAGGAGCTGCTGCGGGAGGCTCAGGTGGAGGTCTACTACTGCGGCTCCGCTGACCCGGACCGGGTGGCGGGGGCGTTGAACCGGGCCCTGTCCGGCCTGCCGGTGAACGAAAACCGGGTGGACCCGGACTGCGAGGTGCGTGTTACCGCCGGCCCCGAGCCCATTGTGGTGGAGGAGGCCATGGACGTGAGCCAGGGCAAGCTGGCCCTGGGATTCCGCACCGGGGGCCAGACCTGCTGGGAGGAGGACTACCCCGCCCTGACCATGTGCAACGCCATATTTGGCGGCACAACCCTGTCCAAGCTATTTATGAATGTGCGGGAGAAGCTGTCCCTGTGCTACTACGCCAGTTCCATGATGGAGAAGATGAAAGGGCTGGTGCTGGTGTCCTCGGGCATCGAGTTTGACAAGTACCAGACCGCTAAGGACGAGATCCTGGCCCAGCTGGAGGCTATCCGCCGGGGAGACATCGAGGACTGGGAGATGGAGGGGACCCGGCGCACCCTGATTGGAGGCCATCTGTCCACCCTGGACGACCAGGGCCGGCAGGAGGAATTCTGGCTGGGACAGGCGGCCGCCGGGCTGGACACCACCATTGAGGAACTGGTGGACCAATTTGAAAATGTAACCAGGGAGCAGGTGGCCGAGGCCGCCAAAAAGCTGGAGCTGGATACCGTCTACTTCCTGAAAGGAAAGGGGGTTTGAGCCATGGAAAAATTGGAATTTGCCCGGGTGGGAGAGACCATGTACCATGAGAAGCTGGAGAACGGCCTGAATGTCTTTGTTTTCCCCAAGCCTGATTTTCAGAAGGGCTACGCTTTCTTTGCGACGAACTACGGCGGGATGGACATGCGCTTCTGCCTGGGCGGAGAGTGGCACGACACCCCCGCCGGGGTGGCCCACTATCTGGAGCATAAAATGTTTGACACAGAGGAGGGCAACGCCCTCCAGGACCTGGCCGCCAACGGGGCCAGCCCCAACGCCTTTACCAGCAACGATATCACCGGCTACTACTTTGACTCCACCGAAAAGTTTGAGGAAAATCTCCGCATTCTGCTCTCCTTTGTGTCGGTGCCCTGGTTCACCCAGGAGAGCGTGGACAAGGAGCGGGGCATCATCGGCCAGGAGATCGGCATGATCGAGGACGACCCCCACTGGAAGTGCTATATGAACCTGATGAAGGCCCTGTTTCAGCACCACCCCATTCGGGTGAGTGTGGCGGGCAGCGTGGAATCCATCGCGGAGATTACTCCCGAGACCCTGTACGCCTGCCACAAGGCCTTCTACGACCCGGCTAATATGGTGCTGTGCGTGGCCGGTCCGGTGGACCCGGAGCACATCTGTGATGTTGCCCGGGAAATTCTCCCCAAGGAGGCGGGGCCCATTGCCGTCAAGGACTACGGCGAGAAGGAGGGACCCCGGGCCGCTCAGAGCTATATCGAGGAGCGGATGGAGGTGTCCGCCCCCATCTTCCAGCTGGGCTGGAAGGGGGACGCCCAGATCAACGGCGAGGACCGCCTGCGCCAGGAGCTGGTGGGCGGACTGGCCCTGGAGGTGCTGCTGGGCAACTCCAGCCCCCTGTATGCCAGGCTGTACCGGGAGGGGCTGATTAACCAGGAGTTTGGCTACAGCTACGAGAGCAGCTTCGGCTGCGCCTTTTTGGCGGCGGACGGCGAGTCCAAAGCCCCGGAGGCTGTCTGTGCGGCGGTGGCCGCTGAGGCTGCCCGCATCGGCCGGGAGGGGGTGGACCCCGCCCTGTGGGAGCGGGTGAAGAAGGGTGTCTACGGCAACCGGGTCCGGGGGCTGAACTCCTTTGAGAACCTGTGCGTGGGCCAGGCTCAGGCTTTCTTTGCGGGATACGATTTCCTGCGCTTTGCCGACATTTTCGACGCCATTACCAAGGAGGAGGCCGAGGAACTGATCGCGAACTGGGTGACCGGGGAGCGCACCGCCCTGTCGGTGGTCCGGGCCAAGGAGGAGACATGATTAACACGGTATCCTTCCCTGGCCTGGGGCTGGAGTTTACCCTGAACCGGGTGGCCTTTACCATCCCGGTTCTGGACCAGCCCGTCTATTGGTACGGGGTCATTATCACCTGCGGCCTGATTCTGGCGGTGTATCTGTGCTCCCGCTGGGGCAAGCGCTTCGGCATCACCGAGGACAATATCATCGACATGATGCTCTTTGCCGTCCCTGCCGCTTTGGTGGCCATCCGGGTGTACTATGTGGTGTTCAATCTGGACATGTACCGGCAGGCGGACGGCTCTCTAAACTGGGGACGGATTCTCAACTACGGCGACGGGGGTCTGGCCATCTATGGGGCGATCATCTCCTCCGCCATTGTACTGCTGATCTTCTGCCGGAAAAAGAAGCTCAGCTTTCTGGCCTACGCAGACCTGGGGGTCCACGGCCTGTTTATCGGCCAGCTTATCGGCCGGTGGGGCAACTTCATGAATGTGGAGGCCTACGGCTCCGCCACCGCCCTGCCCTGGCGGATGTGCGGGCCCTCCATCGCGGCGGGGATGCTGCAAAACGGCTATGTGGACCAAGCGGGCTATGAGGCCATCCTCAGCGGGGCGCTGGGGGTACATCCCACCTTCTTTTACGAGTCGGCCTGGAACCTTGTGGGCCTGATTGTGGTCTATTGGATGGGAAAACGGCGGCGGTTTGACGGGGAGTGCTTCCTGTTCTACTTCTTCTGGTACGGCCTGGGCCGGGCCTGGATCGAGGGCCTGCGCACCGACAGCCTGTACCTGTTTGGCTGGGAGCTGTTCGGTGTGCCCATCCGGGTGTCCCAGCTGCTGGCGGCCGTCACCTGCGTGCTCGCCGGGGGGACGCTGGCCTGGGCCCTGTGGAAGTATCGGGGCGGAAAAAAAGAGCTGTTTGTAGAGCGGCGGGCCACCCAGGCGGCCCAGGACGCTGGCAGCGGCGAGGAGGAATGAGCCATGGCGGCTGTTGTTATGGATGGAAAGGCCCTGGCGGCCAAAATCAGGGAGCAGGTCCGGCTCCAGGTGGAGCAGATGGAGCGCAAGCCGGGGATGGCCATGGTGCTGGTGGGGGAGGACCCCGCCGCCCAGGTCTACGAGGCGGGCAAACGGAAGGACTGCCAGCAGTGCGGTATCTACTATGAGACCTACCGCCTGCCCGAGGACGTCCCCCAGCGGGAGCTGCTGGACGTGATCCGCTTTCTGAACGAGCGGGAGGGCATCGACGGTATCCTGGTCCAGTTCCCCCTGCCCGGGCACCTGGACGACCGGGCCATCCAGCTGGCCATCCGGCCGGACAAGGATGTGGACTGCGTCCACCCCTCCAACGTGGGGGACCTGACCCTGGGAATGGACTGCTTCTGGCCCTGCACCCCGGCGGGGGTAATGCGGCTGCTGGCCGAGTACAACATTGACCCGGCCTATAAAAACTGCACCATGGTGGGCCGGTCCAACATTGTGGGCAAGCCCCAGGCCATGCTGCTGCTGCGCCGGGACTGCACCGTCACCGTCTGCCACACCAGGACCCCCGATCTGGCCGCCGAGTGCCGCCGGGCGGATATCCTCATCTCGGCGGCAGGCCACACCGGCCTGATCACCGCCGACATGGTGAAGGAGGGCGCGGTAGTCATCGACGTAGCCGTCAACCGGGATGACCGGGGAAAGCTGTGCGGCGATGTGGACTACGGTGCTGTGGCCCAAAAGGCCTCGTACATCACCCCCGTGCCCGGCGGCGTGGGCCCCGTTACCCGGGCGGTGCTGATGGAAAACACCCTCACCGCCGCCCTGAGCCACGGGAAGAAATAGAAAAAGTGCGCCGCCCCGGGTGGGACGGCGCATTTTTCATATTACTGTACCGGCGCGAAGTCGGAAGCGGGGCGGCGGCAGATGGGGCAGACGTAATCGTCAGGAAGGGTGTCGCTCTCATAGATGAAGCCGCAGATTTTGCAGACAAAGCCCTTGGGCTTGGCGGGGACCTCCTCCTGCACAGGAGCGGGCTCCTCGCCCTTCACAGAGGCGGCCAGCGCCCGGGCCAGGGCCTCCAGCTCTCCCTCCTGGCCGGGGGCCAGGGCGGATTTCAGGGTGACGGGGGCTTCGAGGACCTCCATATTCTTCATCCCGCCCAGGATGTCAGCCATAAGCTTGCCGCTGGCGGGGGCCCAGGAGCCGTTCTGAATGAGGGCCACCTTGCGGTTTTGCAGGTTGTGGTGGGCCAGGTCCCGGAGCAGATGCTCCATGGGGTCGAAAATGCCGTTATTAAAGGTGGGGGCGGCAAAGACGATGTGGCTGTACTTGAAGCAGTCAGACAGCACATGGGAGTAGTGGGAGACGGACACGTCATACATCTCCACCGGCACCCCCAGCTCAGCCAGACGGCAGGCCAGGATGTTGGCGGCGGTCTCAGTGTGACCGTAGATGGAGGCGAAGGGGATCACCACGCCCTGGACCTCGGGCTCGTAGGAGGCCCATTTCACATACCTGTCGATGATCTTGGAAAAATCCCTGCGCCACACAGGGCCGTGGAGGGGGCAGATCATCTGGATGTCCAGGGCGGAGGCCTTCTTCAGCAGAGCCATCACCTGGGGGCCGTATTTGCCCACGATGTTGGTGTAGTACCGCCGGGCCTCGTCCAGCCAGTCCCGCTCCCAGTCGATCTCGTCGGCAAAGAGAATGCCGTTCAGCGCTCCAAAGGAGCCGAAGCCGTCGGCGGAAAAGAGAATCTTGTCGGTGGAGTCGTAGCTCACCACCACCTCGGGCCAGTGGACCATGGGGGCGGCCACAAAGGTGAAGTTGTGTTTGCCGGTGGACAGAGTGTCCCCCTCGTTCACCAGGATGGCCCCCTTGGGGTCGGCGGCGTGGAACTGGCGGATCATGTTGATGGCCTTGCCGTTGCACACGATTTTTGCTTCCGGGTGGCGGAGCATCAGGTCGCCCAGGGTGGCGGCGTGGTCTGGCTCCATGTGGTGGACAAAGATATAGTCCAGCGCCCGGCCGTTCAGGGTGTGCTCCAGATTCTCCATAAACTGGGTCTGAACGGAGCGGTCCACTGTGTCAAAGAGGACGGTCTTTTCGTCCAGCAGCAGGTAGGAGTTGTAGGACATCCCCCGGGGGACGGGGTGGGCCGCCTCGAAGACCGGGTGCTGGCGGTCATTGGCGCCGATCCAGATGAGGTCGTCGGTAATTTTGCGGGTGCAGTACATGGGTAAAACCTCGCTTTCGTGCAGAAATTTTGTCGGTAGCTATTATAGCATAATTTGGGTGAATGTGCGATAGTTTTTTTGTCTGGAATCTGTTGCAAAAGGAAAATAAATCCCGTATAATATTTCCTCGAACTGCTGTAGGGCGTGCCCGGTGTTCACGCCCTGCAAAAGGAGATATGAAATCATGTACCGTATTGATATTATGACATTATTCCCCGATGTGGTGGGAGATATGCTCTGTGAGTCCGTGCTGGGCCGGGGGCAGGAGCGGGGCTATATCCGGGTGGACTGCCACCAGATTCGGGACTACACCGTGAATAAGCAGAAGCAGGTGGACGACTACCCCTACGGCGGCGGCCGGGGGGCGGTGATGCAGGCCGATCCCCTCTACCGCTGCTGGGAGCACATCTGCCAGGAGGCGGGGGAACGGGTCCACACCATCTACATGTCCCCGGCGGGGAAGACCTTCACCCAGTCCGACGCCCGGCGGCTGAAAGATGATTACCAGCGTTTGATCCTGGTCTGCGGCCACTACGAGGGCATCGACGAGCGGTTTATTGAGGAATGCGTGGACGAGGAAATCTCCCTGGGGGACTTTGTCATGACCGGGGGGGAGATACCCGCCATGGCGGTGGCCGACGCGGTGTGCCGCCTGGTGCCTGGGGTGCTGTCCGACCCCTCCTGTTACGAGAACGAGAGCCACTGGAATGGGATGCTGGAGGCCCCCCAGTACTCCCGTCCCGAGGTGTGGCACGGCCGGGCGGTGCCCCCCATCCTCCTGTCGGGCAACCATGCCAAGGTGGACCAGTGGCGGCGGAAGATGTCCATTCTCCGCACCCGCCAGCGCCGGCCTGACCTCTACGAAAAGCTGGACCTGTCCTCCAGGGAGGACCAGAAGCTGTTAAAGGAGCTGGAGGAAGGGGATGCTCCATGAAGCGGGAACAAGGAAGGGGACTGCTTGTGCTGCTCCTGGCTGCGGGACTGATCCTCGGCAGCGGCATCCTTGTGTACTGCGTGTGGCGAGACCCGAACGTTGCAGTTGCCATAGGCATGTTGTGGACCGTCGGAGCGGTGACTTTCTGGGTATCTGACGCATTCGTGCTTCGATTTGCGCCGGGGCGTATGGTTCAAAGGCGCATCGACCGGGCGATTCAGGGGAAATGGAGCAGCTGTCTCAGCCCTTACAACGGCAGCGGCCAGCTGCTGGAGGAGTATCAGAACGAACCAGAGGAGGCCGAAGAGAACGATTTTGATCCCTGTCTGGTCACGTTGACAGGGCGGGAAACGCTCCACCGGCTGACCCTCTTGATCCGAGCGGCGGATGTTCAGCGGCTGGAGCTGAGGGAGGGGGACAGGGTGCTGCTCATTCTGTCCGGCTTGACGAAAGGGGTATTCCTGCTTGGGACGCTGAACCATATCGAAGAGGATGGGGAGAAGTGCAAGGCCAGTGTGACCCTCTGGAAAGGACTGATCTGTGACCGGGAGCGGGAAGTTTTTCTGTGACCGTCCGATTTTCTGATTTTCCCTTTACATCTCTCAAAAGATATGGTAAACTTATTGGTGAAATCTAATTTAAAAAACCACGTCTGGAGTTGAAGCATATGAGTTTCAAAATTGTAGTGGACAGCTGCTGCGATCTGACCCCCGCCATGCTGAAGGATCCCGTCTTTGTGAAGGTACCCCTCACCATCTACTCCAACGGCAGTACGTTTGTGGACAACGAGACCTTCGACCAGGCCGATCTGCTTTGGGCCATGCGCCAGAGCGAGGACGCCCCCTCCACCGCCTGCCCCTCTCCCCAGGCCTATCTGGACGCCTTCCGGGGAGTGGACGACGTGTATGTAGTGACCCTGTCCGCGCTGCTCAGCGGCTCCCACAACAGCGCCGAGCAGGCCCGGCTGCTGTTGGAGGAGGAGGCCCCGGAGGTCAACGTCCATGTGTTCAACTCCTGTTCCGCCGCCTCCGGGGAGCTGCTGGTGGCTATGGCCATCCACCGGCTGGCCTCCTCCGGGATGCCCTACAAACGGGTGGTGACCGAGGTGGAGCAGTTCATCTACCAGATGCAGACGATGTTTGTGTTGGAATCCCTGGAAAACCTGCGAAAAAACGGCCGGCTCACCAAGCTCCAGGCGGTGATCACCGGGGCGCTTAAAATCAAGCTGTTTATGGGGGCCACCCCCGAGGGGGAAATCTGCAAGCTGGGACAGGCCCTCACCATCAAGCAGGCGCTGACCAAGATGGTGGACAAGATTGCCGCCGATGCCGCCCACGTGGGCCGCACCCTGGCCATCTGCCACTGTAACTGCCTGGAACGGGCCTTCCAGGTAAAGGCCATGGTGGAGGCCAAGTGCAAATTTGCCCACATCCTCATTACTGAGGCGGGGGGTATCACCAGCGTCTACGCCTACGACGGCGGGATTGTGGTGGCCTATTGACAAAATGGGTTATTTGTGTTCATAATGAGTAGGGGCCGCCGCCCTCGGCGGCCCGCTTTATTTGAAACAAGGAGAGATTACCATGTCCATGACCCGTTCCCAGGCCTGGGACCTGCTGACCAAGTACAACAAAGAGCCCTTCCACCTGCGCCACGCCGTCACGGTGGAGCATGTGATGGGCTGGTACGCCCGGGAGCTGGGCTACGGGGATCAGGCGGAATACTGGTCCATCGTGGGCCTGCTCCACGACCTGGACTTTGAGATGTGGCCCGAGGAACACTGCGAGAAATCCCAGGAGCTGATGCGCCAGGCCGGGGTGGAGGAGTCCATCGTCCGGGCCACCGCCAGCCACGGCTGGGGTCTGCGGGTGGACATCAAGCCAGAGCACGAGATGGAAAAGGTGCTCTATGCCAGCGACGAGCTCACCGGCCTGATCGGCGCGGCGGCCCTCATGCGGCCCTCTAAAAGCACGGCGGATATGGAGCTGAAATCCCTGAAGAAGAAGTTTAAGGACAAGAAATTTGCAGCCGGCTGCTCCCGGGATGTCATCGCCAACGGGGCCCAGCTGCTGGGCTGGGAGCTGGACAAGCTGCTGGATATGAC
>Ga0137309_100220_pt1 | contig 41777 bp, 36 predicted proteins | sample NAcewiD2O_June_FD_97179 | JGI IMG/M metagenome (GOLD analysis project Ga0137309, IMG submission 97179) | Mouse cecal microbial communities from Vienna, Austria - N-Acetylneuraminic amended D2O_June | ecosystem: Host-associated > Mammals > Digestive system > Large intestine > Cecum | place... | reverse complement strand
ATCTATTTACGTCGTACGAGTTTACTAGTGCGCTCAAATGTGGAACATTGGAGGACGCGATTGCTTCCGCCCCGTCGATTTGGAAAGTTCCTGTTTATTACGGCGACAGCGGTTATGCCTATGCTAACGTGGGAATATCGGGCAGCAGTCCTGGATATACTACTGTGTACGGAAACGCTGATACAGGGAATGACGCTCCATATCTTTTTGAACCAGAAATTGTCCCGGCGGGAATGTTTGGCCGGGAGGGATCGACTTATATTGTGGCGGTATCGGGCTATGGGTTTGGTATGAATTTTGTTATCACGCTTACTGAAGAGGAGGTCCGGCTGGTGCCCTATTCCACCCGCCCGGACTTTCTCAAGCTGGAGAACGGGATGATTTATTCTTCCGGTGAGGTGGTTACCGCGCTCTCGGAACTTAGCGGTTCTATGGCGTGGACAGGTTTCGGCGGCGGGGGAGGCGGGCTGGCTTCGAATGGAGCCCCTGCGATAATCGTAATCACATTATTAAGTGCTGTTTTGCTGATTCTTTGGGTGAAGCGTAGAGGCGCACCCAAGAACAAGGCTTAAACAGATTTTTCCAACTAATAAAAATATAATTTACAAAATGGACATACTTAACAACAACACTATGCTTCGGCATGGTGTTGTTGCTATCTTCTCACAGCCTCCCATGTCGTAAAGCGCGCGTCAAAATTTTTTCAAAAAACTTCTTGACAAATACCCCACCCGGGTATATGATAAATCTGCAAAGCCCAAATACCCCCAGGAGGTATCACTATGGACGACAGCTGCACCTGCGGAAAGAGCCGGGTGCGCAGCGAGGAGGAGATGCGCCGCCTCTGCAACCGCCTCAGCCGTATCGAGGGACAGGTGCGGGGCCTGCGGGAGATGCTGCAAAAGGACGTCTACTGCGTGGATATCCTCACCCAGGTCTCCGCCGTCAACGCCGCCCTCAACAGCTTCAGCAAGGAGCTCCTCAGCGAGCATCTGCGCACCTGCGTGGCCGAGAACCTCCGTGAGGGCAACGACGGGGTCGTCGACGAGCTGGTGGCGGTCTTGCAGAAGCTGATGAAGTAAGGAAGGAGGCCGGGGAATATGGTGATCGCCATTTTCGGCGAGAGCTGTACCGGAAAATCCACCCTGGCCCGGGCCCTGAAGGAGCGGCTGGGCGGGGAGGTCTATACGGGGAAGGACTACCTGCGTCTGGCAAAGGACGAGGCGTCGGCAAAGAAGCTCTTCCGGGAGAAGCTGGCCTCGGCCCTGACGGGAGACCCGGCCATCTACGTAATCGCCGAGCCGGAACACCTGTCTCTGGTGCCCGCGGGGGCGGTCCGGGTGCTGGTAACGGCGGAGCTGGAGACCATCCAGGAGCGCTTCGCCCAGCGGATGCACGGGAAGCTCCCTCCACCGGTGGCGGCCATGCTGGAGCGGAAGCACGGGTGCTTCGACAACGAGGCCCACGACTACCATTACATCTCCGGGGAGACGGACCTGGGGGCGCTGTGCGGACAGATCGAGACAAAACGATAGAAAGACAGGTGGCTCTAACATGAAACAGACCTTCCAAGTGACCGGCATGACCTGCTCGGCCTGCTCCGCCCATGTGGAGAAGGCCGTGGCAAAGGTGGAGGGGGTGAACGGCGTGAACGTGAACCTCCTGGCCAACAACATGCAGGTGAACTACGACGAGAGCGCCGTCACCCCGGATGCCATCATCCGGGCGGTGGTGGACTCCGGCTACGGGGCCTCCCTGCCGGGCAAACGCCTGGCTCCGGAGGCGAAAACGGACGTCATGGGCGAGGAGCTCAAGGGGATGAAGCACCGCCTCATCTGGTCCTTTGTCTTTTTGCTCCCGCTCTTCTACATCTCCATGGGGCATATGATGGGCGCGCCCCTGCCGGGGTTCCTCCTGGGGATGGAGAACGCCATGAGCTTCGCCTTCGTCCAGTTTCTGCTGACGCTGCCCATCATGTACCTCAACGACAAGTACTACAAGGTGGGCTTCAAGACCCTCTTCCGCGGTGCACCCAATATGGATTCCCTCATTGCCGTGGGCTCTATCGCCGCGGTGATCTACGGGGTCTTCGCCATCTTCCAGATCGGCTGGGGCCTGGGCCACGGGGACATGGCGCTGGTGGCGCGCTACCACATGGACCTGTATTTTGAGTCCGCAGGCATGATCCTGACCCTCATCACCCTGGGCAAGTTCCTGGAAACCCGCTCCAAGGGCAAGACCAGCGAAGCCATCACCCGCCTCATGGACCTGGCCCCCAAGACCGCAAGCGTGATCCGAAACGGCGTGGAGGCAGAGCTCCCCGTGGAGGAAGTGGTGGTGGGAGACCGGATCGTGGTCCGGCCCGGGCAGTCCATCCCCGTGGACGGGGTCATCGTCGAGGGGGCCTCCGCCGTGGATGAGAGCGCCCTGACCGGAGAGAGCCTGCCGGTGGATAAGACGGTGGGCGACAAGGTGGCCGCCGCGTCCATCAACAAGTCGGGCTCCTTCGTCTTCGAGGCCCTGCGGGTGGGCGAGGACACCACCCTCGCCCAGATGATCCGCCTGGTGGAGGAGGCGTCCTCCTCCAAGGCCCCCATCGCCAAGCTGGCCGACAAGGTGTCCGGGATCTTCGTGCCTGTGGTCATGGTCATCGCGCTGGTGACGGCTGTGGTGTGGCTCCTCGCCACCGGGAGCGTCACGAGGGCCCTTACGGGGGGCGTGGCGGTGCTGGTGATCTCCTGCCCCTGCGCCCTGGGTCTGGCCACGCCGGTGGCTATTATGGTGGGTACCGGCAAAGGCGCGGAGAACGGCATCCTGGTCAAGTCCGCCGAGGCCCTGGAGACCCTGCATACCATCAATACCGTGGTCCTGGATAAGACCGGCACCTTGACCCAGGGCAAGCCCCAGGTGACGGATATCCTCCCGGCGGAGGGACTGGCGGAGAACGCCCTGCTGGGTCTTGCCGCCTGCCTGGAGGCCCCCTCGGAGCACCCCCTGGGCGCGGCCATCGTGGAGGAGGCGTCAGAGCGCAAGCTGCCCCAGCAGCCGGTGGAGGGCTTCGAGGCCGTCCACGGGCGGGGCGTGCGGGCGGTGCTGGGGGGGCACACCTGCCTCGCCGGAAGCCGGGCCATGATGGAGGAGGCGGGCATCGATCTCATCGACTGGCTGGACCGCACCGAGGCTCTGGCCGCGCAGGGGAAGACGCCTCTGTTCTTCGCCAAGGACACGTCCCTGCTGGGCGTCATCGCCGTGGCCGACACCCCCAAGCCCACCAGCCGGGACGCGGTGGCGGCGTTCAAGAGCCTGGGCATCGACGTCATCATGCTCACCGGCGACAACTACCGCACCGCCGAGGCCATCGGACAGCAGCTGGGCGTTACGGAGGTCATGGCGGAGGTCCTGCCCCAGGACAAGGAGCGGAAGATCGCGAGCCTCCAGCAGGAGGGCAAGAAGGTTGCCATGGTGGGCGACGGCATCAACGATGCCCCGGCTCTGGCCCGGGCGGACGTGGGGATGGCCATCGGCGCGGGGACAGACGTGGCCATTGAGAGCGCGGACATCGTGCTCATGAAGAGCGACCTGCTGGACGCCGCCGCCGCCGTGGAGCTCAGCCGCGCCACGATCCGGAATATCAAGCAGAACCTCTTCTGGGCGTTCTTCTACAACTCCCTGGGCATCCCTCTGGCGGCGGGGGTGTTTTACGCGGCGCTCCACTGGCAGCTCAACCCCATGTTCGCCGCCGCGGCCATGAGCCTGAGCAGCGTGACGGTGGTATCCAACGCCCTGCGCCTGCGGTTCTTCAAGAGCCGCTTCCGCTCCGAGGCCGCGGCACGGCGGAGCGCCGTTGCCGCCGCCGCGACAGCCGCGCCCAGCGGGCTCGACGGGGAGGCCGTCCAGTCCGGCGACATAGATTTGGGCGAGATCGAATTACCTGAAATCCCTGAGATCCAAGAAATCATCGAAGGAGGAACCAGCAGTATGGAAAAGACCATGAAAATCGAGGGTATGATGTGCGGACACTGCTCCGGACGGGTGGAGAAGGCCCTCAACGACCTGCCCGGCGTCACCGCCAAGGTGAACCTGGAGGCCGGTACCGCCACCGTCACCGGCGAGGCCAGCGACGAGGCCCTCACCAAGGCCGTCACCGACGCCGGTTACACGGTGGTCAGCATCAACTAAAGACGAAAGAGGCCCGGAACTGACGTTCCGGGCCTCTGCCTTAAATGGTACGAAAAATCCATATTCCGAGGGCGATCTGCGCCGCCAGGATCAGAGGCATCCCCCAAACGAAGTACCAGTGCTTCGTCTTGTGGCGGAAGGTCCACATGCCAAGGAGGGCGCCGGGGCTTCCGCCTAAGAGCGCGGAGAGGAACAGCGTCCGTTCCCGGATGCGGCGGGCGCCCCTGCGCTTGGCACGGCGTTTGTCAACGCCCATGAGGGCGAAGGCCCAGAGGTTTACCGCCGCCAAGTAACCGGCGAGCAGGGGAAGGGGGGAGCCGGTCAGGACGAATAGTGCGTCGTTTTGGACCTCCGGAAGAAACGTGTACTTCATTCCTGGGCCTCCGTTTCCGCAGGGGATCAACCGGAGCGGACGGGTGGTTTTCGTCATAGCAGATCAGCCTCCTTTCTCGTTGTATATACAGTATACCACGGAGGGGAGGAATTGGAAAAAACCAGACTATCAGGTCGCAGCGCAAACCAATAACCCCCGTAATCAAGGAAGATTCTCAAGAAACTACGCTTCTTGAGCGGTTTTTTGGGGTACTTTTTGTCCGAACAAAAAGTACCTGAGGGCAGCATTTAGCAGGCAGTGGGAGATTATTTGGCCAGCTCTACCGCCGTCTGGGCGGCCAGACGGGCATTGTTGAACACCAGCTGGATATTACTTGCCAGGCTGTCGCCGCCGGTGAGGTCCTTCACCCGGGCCAGGAGGAAGGGCGTGGTGGCCTTGCCGTGGATGCCCTGCTCCCGGCTCTCGGCGATGGCCTGATCGATGGCCTGGTCGATGACCGCCCGGTCCATGGCGTACTCGGCGGGGATGGGGTTCGTTACCAGCATCCCGCCCTTGAGGCCCATGTCCCGCTGGGCCCGGAAAGCCGCCGCCAGCTCGGCGGGGGTGTCCAGGCGGTAGTCCACGCCGAAGCCGGAGGAACGGGTGTAGAAGGCGGGGAGTTCTTCGGTGCCGTAGCCGATGACGGGCACGCCCTTGGTCTCCAGGTACTCCAGGGTGAGGCCCAGGTCCAGGATGGACTTGGCCCCGGCGCAGATGACCATCACCGGCGTCTGGGCGAGCTCCTCCAGGTCCGCGGAGATGTCCATGGTGGTCTCCGCTCCCCGGTGGACGCCGCCGATGCCTCCTGTGGCAAAGACGCCGATGCCCGCCATGTGGGCGATCATCATGGTAGTGGTCACGGTGCAGGCGCCGTCCTGGCCCTTAGCGATGAGCACCGGCAGGTCCCGGCGGCTGGCCTTGGCGATGGCCGCGCCCTTCTTGCCGAAGTACTCGATCTCCTCCGGGGAGAGGCCCGCCTTCAGCCGCCCGCCGATGATGGCAATGGTGGCGGGCACGGCCCCGTTCTCCCGGACCAGCTTCTCCACCGCCAGGGCCGTCTCCACGTTCTGGGGGTAGGGCATCCCGTGGGAGATGATGGTGGATTCCAGGGCCACCACGGGCTTGCCGGCGGCGAGGGCTTCGGCGACCTCGGGGGCTACGTCAAGATACTTGTTCATGCTGATATCCTCCTTGTGATGTTGACATTCTTGTTTCGTATTTGCGGGGGCCTCCAGCCAGTAGGCGCTGCCGTCCCGCCTGCGGTCGAGATAGTGGTTCTGGAAGAGCTCCCGGCGCAGGGTCTCCGGGTCCCGGAAGGTGTGCCACTGGTTGAGCAGGTCGTTGACCTCCCCCTCAGTGTAGATTCTGCCGGGCTCGAACTTCTCCGCAAGGTAGCTGACGGCGCAGAGCTGTAATTTTCTCTTGGACGGGAAGGCTTTCAGCCGGTTTTCCTCGTCCAGGAAGTTTTTTAGAAGGGTCAAATATTCCAAGATTGTGTCCTCCGCCGGTTTATTCATAGCCGCTTCAAGAGCAGTTGGAAGCCCGTGTGGGCCTCGGGTTCCATGTTTTCATCCATGGCGCAGGGGTCAAAGACGCAGTCCTTCACCGGCTCCGTAAAGCCCAGGCGGCGGTAGAGGCGGATGTTGGCCTCCTCGGAGTACTCCACGCCGATGGTGAGTTCGGTGAAGCCCTCCCGGGCGGCCTGGGCGATGACGTGCTCCATGAGGGCCGTTCCGAGGCCCTGCCCCCGGAGGTTCTTCCGGATGCGGAGGGCGCAGAAGTAGGCCCGCTTTTTCCCGTCGGCGAAGTCCGGGTCAGACAGGGAGCGGAAGAGATACAGTTCCCCCACCAGCACCCCGCTCCGGTCCCAGACGAAGAGGGTGGCGCTGCCGCTTTCGATGTTCTCACAGTTGAACCGGGCGGTGGGAGACGGATGGTCCGGATTCTCGCCCCAGAGGGCAAGCATCTCCGCCGCAGAGGCAGTCCTGATGTGCATGATAGTCCTCCTTTCACAGAAGCGAAACGAAGTTTCGCGGCAAAAAGTTTTTCTTCTTTCGCTTCCTTTCTTCTTTGTTCACAAAGAAGAAAGGAAGGACCGCACCGCGGCGGCGCTCATGGCCGGATTGATGGTCTCGGCGCTCCCCATAGCGATGGCGGAGGCGGCGAGGCCCAGGCGGGCGGTGGCCTCCAGGTCCGTGCCCTCCAGGTAGGCCCAGGCGATGGCGGCCATGAAGGCGTCGCCGCAGCCGGTGGTGTTGACCATCTCCGCCGGGGGGCAGGGGAGGTGGAGGGCGCTGTTGTGGTCGGCGGCGAGGACGCCGCCGGCCCCCAGGCTGAGGAACACCCGGCGCAGGCCCGTGTCCAGGAGGGCCTGGGCGGCCCGCCGGGCGCTGGAGATGTCCGTAATGGCCACGCCGGAGAGGAGCTCCGCCTCCAGGCGGTTGGGCTTGAGGGTGTGGAGTTTGCCCAGGATGGGCCGCAATTTTTCTGCCTTGGCGGTGGAGACCGGGTCGGCGAAGAGGGGGACCCGGCAGTTCTCCGCCAGCCATTGCAGGGACGCCTCGGGGATGTTGGTGTCCGTGACCACCAGCTGGGCGTTGGAGAGAAGGGCGGACCGGGACTGGAGAAAGGCGGGGGTCAGGTGGTCGTAGATCTCCATGTCCGAGACGGCCAGCTCCATGTCCCCGTCGGGCCCGGCCAGGTACAGGTAGGTGGAGGTGGCCCCGTTGGGGACCTGCAGGGCCTGACTGATGTCGATGCCCAGCTCGCCGCAGGAGGCGGCCAGCTTCTGGGCGGACACATCGTCCCCAAAGGCGGTGAGAAGCCGGACCTCCACGCCCAAGAGGGCCAGGTTGTGGGCGATGTTCCGGCCCACGCCCCCCAGGCTCATGCGCACCCGGCCCGGGTTGGAGTCCCGGGGGACCAGGGGGCCCATGGACCGTCCGCCGATGTCCATGTTGGCTCCCCCCACCACCACCGCGTAGGGCGCGGTGCGCAGGATGTAGCCCCGCCCGGCGATATGCCCCTTCTTCATCAGATTCGACACATGGACCGCCGCCGAGGACCGGGTGATGCCCGCCCGCTCCGCCAGCTCCTGCTGGGTGATCATGGGGTCCTCCTCGATCCAGCGCAGGATCTGCCGCTCCCGCTGGGTCATTGACACCGCCTCCTAAAACTAAGCTTATAAAATAATCAACTGCTTATATTATGCCGCAGAGACCGGCGGCTTGTCAAGAGATTTTTGGCGGGAGAGCGGAAATTTGTTGGAAATGCCGGGAGGTCTTTCCGGGGAAAGCGTGAAAAGCCCTTGTAAAATATGGTTCCCGGAGGTATAATACCTCTATTCGGGAGGAACCCGAAAAACTTCTATAATTGCAGGTGAAATGATATGGAAAAAACCAAGATCGCGTCCCTCTTCGCCGATGCCGGGACCCTGGACGGCCAGACCGTCACCGTGTGCGGCTGGGCCCGGACCATCCGGGACATGAAGACCTTCGGCTTCGTGGAGCTCAACGACGGCTCCTGCTTCCGGAATCTCCAGGTGGTGATGGATGCCAATGCCCTGGACAACTACAAGGAGGTGGCCGGGCAGAACGTGGGCGCGGCCCTCATTGTCACCGGCAAGCTGGTCCTCACCCCCGAGGCCAAGCAGCCTCTGGAGGTCAAGGCGGAGCGCATTGAGATCGAGGGCGTCTCCTCCCCGGAGTACCCCCTCCAGAAGAAGCGCCACAGCGTGGAGTACCTGCGCACCATCGCCCACCTGCGGCCGAGGACGAACCTCTTCTCCGCCGTGTTCCGGGTGCGGTCTGTCGCAGCCCACGCCATCCACTGCTTCTTCCAGGACCGGGGCTTTGTCTACGTCCACACCCCCATCATCACCGCCAGCGACTGCGAGGGCGCGGGGGAGATGTTCCAGGTGACCACCCTGGATGTGAACGACCCGCCCCGGACGCCGGACGGGCAGATCGACTACAGCCAGGACTTCTTCGGCAAGCGGGCCAACCTCACCGTGTCCGGACAGCTCAACGGGGAGAACTTCGCCATGGCCTTCGGCGACATCTACACCTTTGGCCCCACCTTCCGGGCGGAGAACTCCAACACCCAGCGCCATGCCGCCGAGTTCTGGATGATCGAGCCGGAGATGGCTTTCTGCGACCTGGCGGGGGACATGGATGTGGCCGAGGATATGATCAAGTACATCATCCGCACGGTGATGGAAAAATGCCCCCAGGAGATGGCCTTCTTCAACAGCTTGGTGGACAAGGGCCTTCTTTCGCGGCTGGAGCATGTGGCCTCCTCCGACTTCGGCCGGGTGAGCTACACCGAGGCCGTGGAGATCCTCAAAAAGAACAACGACAACTTCGACTACAAGGTGGACTGGGGCTGCGATCTCCAGACCGAGCACGAGCGCTACCTCACAGAGCAGGTCTACAAGCGCCCGGTCTTCGTCACCGACTATCCCAAGGACATCAAGGCGTTCTACATGCGCCTCAACGACGACGGGAAGACCGTCGCCGCCGCCGACTGCCTGGTGCCCGGCATCGGGGAGATCATCGGCGGAAGCCAGCGCGAGGAGCGCATCGACATCCTGGAGGCCCGGATCAAGGAGCTGGGCATGGACCCGAAGGACTACTGGTGGTACTGCGACCTGCGGCGCTACGGCTCCTGCCGCCACGCCGGGTTCGGCCTGGGCTTCGAGCGGATGGTCATGTACCTCACCGGCGTCAGCAACATCCGCGACGTCCTGCCCCATCCCAGGACCGTGGGGACGGCGGATTTCTAATCGAATCCAGCTCCGGAGGAAAATTTCCTCTTGCATGCGGCTGGGGGATGTGGTATACTGAAATTGCTAATCAGGTTATCCATTTCGCTCATCCCCAGCAACAAGGGACCCCGGAGAGTGGCAGCTCTCCGGGGTCCCCCTTGCTGTGACGTGCTTACTGTCCTCAGCAGTCCCTGCCGCTGCGGTCAAGCCACTTGCTGATGTAGCTGGCTGCTACACCCGCTGCGACCGACATGAGAAAACTAATCAGGTTTTGCACAACGCTCACCTCCCCCTGCTGCCAGGATACGAGGCCAGCCCTTTGAATATACCACATTTTGACAATTACCGCAACCCCAAGAATCGAGGTACACACCCATGAAAACACCCTTTGTGACCAAGCCCCAGCTGGAGGAGATCATCAGGACCTACCCCACTCCCTTCCACCTCTACGACGAGAGGGGCATCCGGGAGAACGCCCGGGCGGTGAACGCCGCCTTCGCCTGGAACGGGGGGTTCAAGGAATACTTTGCCGTAAAGGCCACCCCCACCCCCGCCATTTTGAAGCTCCTCCGGGAGGAGGGCTGCGGGGCGGACTGCTCCAGCCTCACGGAGCTGATGCTGGCAGAGAAGTGCGGCTTCCGGGGGGAGGAGATCATGTTCTCCTCCAACAACACCCTGGCCGAGGAGTACCGGCTGGCGGACCGGCTGGGGGCCTTTATCAACCTGGACGACCTCACCCATGTGGACTTTCTGGAGCAGTCCATCGGACACATCCCGGCGACCGTCTTCTGCCGCTATAACCCCGGCGGGGTGTTCACCCTGGGGGAGAGCAAGGAGGGTTTCCAGGTCATGGACACCCCCGGCGACGCCAAGTACGGCATGACCCGGCCCCAGATCGCCCAGGCGTTCCGGGAACTGAGGGCCAAGGGGGCCAAGAGCTTCGGCCTCCACTGCTTTCTGGCCTCCAACACCATCTCCAACGAGTACTACCCGGAGCTGGCCGCCATCCTTTTCCGCCTGGCGGTGGAGCTCAAGGAGGAGACCGGGTGCCATATCGGGTATATCAACCTCTCCGGCGGCATCGGCGTGCCCTACAGGCCGGAGGAGCCCGCCAACAACATCGCTGTCATCGGCGCGGGCGTACAGAAGAAGTTCCAGGAGATTCTGGTCCCAGCCGGAATGGGGGACGTGAAGCTCTGCGGGGAGCTGGGGCGGTTCATGCTGGCCCCCTACGGGTGCCTGGTGACGAAGGTGCTCCACTTCAAGCACATCTACAAGGAGTATGCAGGGGTGGACGCCTGCGCGGCGGACCTGATGCGTCCGGCGGTCTACGGGGCCTACCACCATATCACTGTGTCAGGGAAGGAGGACGCCCCCTGCGATCACAAGTACGATGTCACCGGGTCCCTGTGCGAGAACTGCGACAAATTCGCCGTGGACCGGATGCTCCCGGCGCTGGAGCGGGGGGACCTGCTGGTCATCCACGACACCGGCGCCCACGGCCACTCCATGGGCTACAACTACAACGGCAAGCTCCGCTCGGCGGAGCTGCTCCTTCGGGAGGACGGCGGCGTGGATCTCATCCGCCGGGCCGAGACGCCGGAGGACTACTTCGCCACCGTGGTCTGGTGATGGGCGGCGGAACCTTTCAGAAGGTCTACGAGCTGGCCGCCCGCATCCCGCCGGGGCGGGTCACGACCTATGGACAGATCGCGGTGTACCTGGGAAACCCCAGGCTCAGCCGCATTGTGGGCTGTGCCCTCCACGCCGCGCCGGAGGGCCTCCCCTGCCACCGGGTGGTGGGCCGGGACGGACATCTCAGCGACGCCTTTCAGCCCCTGGGGAGGGACAGCCACAGGATGCTCCTGGAGATGGAGGGCGTGCCCTTCCGGCTGGACGGCACGGTGGACCTGGAGAAATGCCTGTGGCGCGGGCCCGAGGATCGTTGATAGGCTTTTCTGCTTTCTTAGGGGAAGAGATTTTTGGTATTACAAGAAAAATCTAAAATTTCACTGGTTGTTATGGATATTTCAACGCTCCGATGGTACAATAAGGATGTCCTTATCAAAACAATCGGACCAGAGTGATTCACAGTAATCACCGGGCAGCTGCACGAAATAATTATCACAATCCAAAAGTTGATGATGTTATAACAGGAGGTGACCAGATGAAGAGGCAGTCAAAGGCCGTGATATGCCTGTCTGTATTGGCAGCTCTGCTCCTGCTGTGCTTCGCGGTTTGGAGGGCCGGGGAGGGCAGTCAGGCTATCCCAATCGAGGAGGGCGCTAGTATCCTGACCATATCGCGGGTCCAAAGAGACGGCGGACCGATCATGGATTTGTCAACAACCGGGAACAAGATGGACGAGATCGACGGCCTGTCCGCTTCCCTGCTGGAATGCCTGGCGGGATATTCGATGGCCCGCCGCCCGGTCTCGGTCGATCCGTCGATGGATATAGGCGACCCCTACGACCATGTCTCGATCTGGCTGCAAAATCCAGACCGCCCCAGTTTTCGGGTCAACGTCTCCAGTGTAGATGCTTATTCCTACGTAACATATCAGGGGAAAAATTTCATGATCACAGACCCAGCCCCCCTGCTCAGGGAGCTTGATGTGCTCCTGGACGGCGTAATGGACCTTAACCTTGCATATTAACACAGAGACCGCCCCGTCCCGGACATTGCTGGGGCGGGGCGGAAAATTTCTTCTTGACATCACCGCGCTAACGTGCTATAGTGTCCCCAACAAAACCGTTGAGGAAGTGTAAGTACGTCCGGCAGGAACCAGACAGAGAGCCCCGGGTTGGTGGGACCGGGGCGGGGATGGCCGGAGGGAATGGGCTTTCGAGGGCGGACCGAACGCCATAAGGTCAGTAGGCGAGCCGGAGGGGACCTCCGTTATCAAATCCAGCGCGTGTTGGCGCGCATGAGTGGGCGCAGGTCTGCGCCAAGCCGGGTGGCACCGCAGGAGCATGGTATCGCTTCTGTCCCAGCAGGAGATGCTAGGGGCAGAGGCGTTTTTTTCTGTCCTGAAGCAAACAAAGAAAAGGAGAACAGAGCTATGAGCGAGAAGAACATCCCCTACAAGACCTATCTCACCGAGGACGAGATGCCTCGGGCATGGTACAATCTCCGGGCGGACATGAAGGTGAAGCCCGCGCCCCTTCTGAATCCGGGCACCGGCGCGCCTATGAAGGCGGCGGAGCTGGAGAACGTGTTCTGCAAGGAACTGGTGCGGCAGGAGCTGGACGACGAAACGGCCTATTTTGAGATCCCCCAGGAGATCCGGGACTTCTACAAGATGTACCGGCCCTCGCCGCTGGTGCGGGCGTACTGTCTGGAGGAGAAGCTGAAAACACCGGCGAAAATCTATTACAAGTTCGAGGGGAGCAACACCTCCGGGTCCCACAAGCTCAATTCGGCTATCGCCCAGGCCTACTACGCGAAACAGCAGGGCCTCGCCGGGGTGACCACAGAGACCGGGGCCGGGCAGTGGGGCACGGCGCTTTCCATGGCCTGCGCCTATCTGGGGCTGGATTGCAGGGTGTATATGGTGAAGTGCTCCTATGAGCAGAAGCCCTTCCGGCGGGAGGTGATGAAGGTCTACGGGGCGAATGTGACGCCGTCGCCCTCCGAGACGACCCAGGTGGGGAAGAAGATTCTCGCCGAGTTCCCGGGAACGACCGGGTCTCTGGGGTGCGCCATCAGCGAGGCGGTGGAGGCGGCGTCCTCCCGGGAGGGGTACCGGTATGTGCTGGGCAGTGTGCTCAACCAGGTGCTGCTGCACCAGTCGGTGATTGGGCTGGAGGCCAAGGCGGCATTGGATAAATACGGGGTGAAGCCGGATATTGTCATCGGCTGTGCCGGAGGCGGGAGCAATCTGGGCGGATTGATCGCCCCCTTTATGGGGGAGAAGCTCCGGGGGGAGGCGGACTACCGTATCGTGGCGGTGGAGCCGGCGTCCTGCCCCAGCCTCACCCGCGGAAAGTTTGCGTATGACTTCTGCGACACGGGGAGAGTGTGCCCGCTGTCGAAGATGTACACGCTGGGGAGCTCCTTTATTCCCTCAGCTGACCACGCGGGCGGGCTGCGGTTCCACGGGATGAGCGCAACTCTCAGCCAGCTGTACCATGACGGTTATATGGAGGCGGTTTCGGTGAAGCAGACCGACGTGTTCGAGGCGGCGGAGGAGTTCGCAAGGGTTGAGGGCATTCTTCCGGCCCCGGAGAGCGGGCACGCGATCTTGGCCGCGATGAATGAGGCAAAGAAGTGCACTGAGGCAGGGGAGGAGAAGGTGATCCTCTTCGGCCTGACGGGGACCGGGTATTTTGATCTGGTGGCCTATGAGAAGTTCCACAACGGTGAAATGGTGAATTTTGTCCCCACGGATGAGGATATTGAGCGGTCTTTGGCGCAGCTGCCGAGGGTTTGATCGTAAATACAGGCTGTGGGCCCTGCCTTTTGGGTGGGGCCCGCAGTGTTTTTTTGAGGGGAGGGGCGATGGTGTGGTGCCCGGTGGAAAAAGGCGGGTGCCGATAGAGCGGGCGGATAATACGGCGCGCCGGGGTCGTCGCGCCCTACGAAGCGAAGAGCAGTATCGCCCGCACCGTGCCGGTGGCCCGGTAGTGTCGAAATGAATCGTGCTTTAGGAGGCGAACCCAACGAAGAAGACCGAAGGGCCAGGGAGCGGTTCCAGCGATTCGACTGACATCGGCCCAGGGAAGACATTGGGAAAAACCAGACAAACAGGTCGTAGCGCAAACCAAAAACCCCCGTAATAAAGGAAGATTCTCAAGAAACTACGTTTCTTGAGCGGTTTTTTGGTGACTTTTTGTCCGAACAAAAAGTCACCGGGGGTCCGGGGGCGCGGAGCTCCCGGGGCTATCAGGTTAGAACCATCTATCCTGCGAGCGAAAAAACCTCCCGCCCCTGCGCGGGACGGGAGGCTTAAAAAAAGAGGTTACGCCTGGGGACCGGCGGCGACGACGTCGTCGGACATATGGGTGTACTGCTTGAAGTTCTCGACGAAAGCCTTGGCCAGCTCCTTGGCCTTGGTGTCGTAGCCGGACTGATCGTCGCCCCACTGCTTGGCGGGGATCATCTGCTCGTCGGGGACGCCGGGGCAGGAGGTGGGCACCTGGACGCCGAAGTAGGGATCGGTGACGAACTCGGCCTTCTCCAGCTCGCCGTTGAGGGCGGCAGTGACCATGGCGCGGGTGTACTTGAGGTTCATGCGCTTGCCGCTGTTGCCGCACCAGCCGGTGTTGACGAGGTAGACGTTGGCGCCGGACTTGGCCACCTTCTCAGCCAGCATCTTGGCGTAGATAGAGGGATCGAGGGGCATAAAGGGAGCGCCGAAGCAGGTGGAGAAGGTGGGCACAGGGGAGGTGATGCCCCGCTCGGTGCCCGCCAGCTTGCTGGTGAAGCCGGAGACGAAGTAGTACTGGGCCTGCTTCTCGTTGAGCTTGGAGATGGGGGGCATGACGCCGTAGGCGTCGGCGGTGAGGAAGATGACGGTCTTGGGGGTGCCGCCGATGCCGGGGATGGCGGCGTTGGGGATATAGTCGACGGGGTAGCCCACGCGGGTGTTCTCGGTGAGGGTGCCGTCGGAGTAGTCGGGCACGCGGGTGGCCTCGTCGTGGATGACGTTCTCCACCAGGGAGCCGAACTTGATGGCGCGGAAGATCTCGGGCTCGCGCTCCTCGGTGAGGTCGATGCACTTGGCGTAGCAGCCGCCCTCGAAGTTGAAGACGGAGTCGTCGGCCCAGCCGTGCTCGTCGTCGCCGATGAGCTTGCGGTTGGGGTCGGCGGAGAGGGTGGTCTTGCCGGTGCCGGAGAGGCCGAAGAAGATAGCGGAATCACCCTTGTCGCCGATGTTGGCGGAGCAGTGCATGGGGAAGATGCCCTCCTTGGGCATGAGGTAATTCATGACGGAGAAGACGCTCTTCTTGATTTCGCCCGCGTACTGGCTTCCGGCAATGAGGACCATCTTCTTCTCGTAGTCGATCATGATGGCGGCCTCACTGTTGACGTGGTCCCGCTCGGGGATGCACTTGAAGCCGGGGGCGGCGATGATGGTGAAGTCCGCCTTGTAGTTCGCGAGCTGCTCCTCAGTGGGGCGCAGGAGGAGCTGGTGGATGAAGAGGTTCTGGCTGGCCAGCTCGTTGACGATGCGGAAAGCCTTGGTGTACTTGGGGTCGGCGCCGGCGAAGCCGTCGAAGATAAAGACCTCGCGGTTCTGGAGGTAGGCCACCATCTTCTCGTAGAGGGCGTCAAAGACCTCCTGGGTGGTGGGGACGTTGACCTTGCCCCAGGCGATGTCGTCATGGACGCCGGCGGTGTCGACGATGAACTTGTCGTTGGGGGACCGGCCGGTGTACTTGCCGGTGTTGACGCAGAGTGCGCCGGTGTTGTTGAGATAGCCCTCGCCCCGGGCCAGGGCCTTCTCCACCAGCTGGGCGGGAGAGAGGTTGCGGTAGACGGCACTGGGATTGATGATGCCCAGGGCCTCCAGGCCATAGGTTTCCATGATACATGTCTCCTTTTCTTATATGAGATCGGGCTTGCAGTTCAAGTACAGGCGGCCCATTGGTTAGAATTTTACTCCATTGCGGGAAAAAATGCAACAGGGAAAGAGAAACGCGCCAGAAATTTCACAAACTGCCCAAAAGCTCCCCTGAAACCGGCGGGGAAATTTATGCTACTGGGCGAGGAAGACGGCATCCGCGTCCTTCATGAAATTGTCCACGCTGTACAAGACGGCAATGCCGTCCGCCCCCATGTCCGCGGCGTACTGGGCCACGGAGGTCTTGTTATAGCGCAGGTCCAGGAGGTGGATCTCCGCAAAGTGGCGGCAGAGGAAGGGGGCGAGGCTGTCGCTGTAGCTGTCCCGGACCAGGAGGAGCTTCTTGTCCGAGGACGCGGCGCTGTTGCGGACGATATAGAGGGGCTGGTTGCCGCCCAGAAAGGAGGCGTACTGGTCCTTCTCCTCCAGGAAGCTGTCCACGTAGAGGCCGTGCTTCCCGCCGCCGTAGACGTCCTCCACGGTGACAGCGTCCTCCCGGACATAGCGCTCGATGGTGTCCGGCGCTACCCAGTGGACGCCGGAGGAGGAGTAGAGGGTGCCGTAAAAGTCATCCGACACCGTCTCCGCCTTCCCCAGGGGCAGGGGAGTCTCCCCCATGGCTTCTAAGAGGGCGGTATAGCCGTAGTAGGCCCCCAGGCTGGTCCAGTGGTGGTCCGTGCGGTAGAAGACAGGCTCTTCGCTGTGGGCCGCGAGGGCCCCGGCGATGTCCGCCCAGACGGCCCCGGTCCCCCGCGCCTCCTTCAGGAGGGCGCTCTGGTCCGCGCTGTCCGCGCCGTGGGGGAGCCTGTCCTTCCAGACCTCCGCCGCCGTGGGGATGAGGCCCAGATAGACCGGGATATCCGTTTTCTCCGCGAGACGGTCCACAAAGCCCAGGTTCTGCTCCCAGCGGTCCCCCTCGCCCACGCGGCCGATGAGGGCGCCGCCGCAGAGGAACACGTCGTGGAACTCCCGCTTGCCCAGGAGCCACTCCCAGCGTGTTTTGAGGCCCATCCAGCCGTCCCGCAGGGGGAACTGGTCCTCCAGATAGGTCTCCAGGGCGGCGGTGTAGCTCCCCTCCCGGAGGGCGCGCCAGGTGAAAGCGGGGACTTGGCGGAGATTGCGGTTCTCCACCGGGGAGAAGGTGCGGTCCGGCAGGACCAGGTGCAAAATGCCGAGGAGCGCTAAAAACGCGCAGAACACTGCCGTTGTCACACGCTGGGTAGTCTTTGACATAGGGGCCTCCTTTTGTGGGCTTTTTCTGCCGCCAAACGGACTTTTATCTGGTCTCGTTTTATGCTATCATAACACTGCCGCCCGGAATGGGCAAGACTAATTTTTCCGGAAGGAGCGTTCGTTATGCCTCAACGAAGCACGTTTCGCCAGCAGAGCCGCCGGATGTCCCTGGGCGGGGTCATGGCCGCGCTGACGGTGGTGATCCTCTCCCTGGGGAGCCTCGTCCCCCTGGCCACCTTCGCCTGTCCCCTGCTGGCCATGGTCTGTCTGATCCCGCTGGTGTGCCGGTACGGCCCGGGCGCCGCCCTCACGGTCTACGCCGGGGCGGGCATCCTGTCGCTGTTTCTGTGCGCGGACAAGGAATTGGCGTTTCTCTACGCCTTTTTGGGGTGGTATCCCGCCCTGCGGCCCCGGCTGGAGGGGCTGGCCTCCAAACTCCTGCGGACGGCGGTCAAGTGCCTGCTGTTTTCCGCGGCCATGGCCGCAATGTACCTCCTGCTGATTTTCTTCTTCCGCTTGGAGGCCGTCGCGGCGGATTTCGCGGAGTACTCCGCACTTGCGGCAGCCGGCCTCCTGGCCCTTGGAAATGTCACGTTCCTGCTCTTTGACCGGGCGCTGGGGCAGTTGATGCGGCTGTACCGCTGGAGGTTCCTGAAAAAATGATCGGAAGGATGTATCTCCCCATAAAAGAAGGTCCTATAGGGACGCCCCCTCGATCCCGAATCCGGGCGGGTGGCCATGCGGGCCATCTAAAACAAACCGTTCAGGGAATTGCAAAAAGTATTAAATAAGAAAAAAATACAAATTGGAGTATGGCAGCCATCCAGACATGCCTCCACTGGCCGTACCGCGGGAAAAAGCTGTCCGCAGATGTGTTGCGGGCAGCTTTTCCGGCTGTCATGAAGCGCGCAAAAATTTTTTCGCGCGGGTTCAACTTTTTCAGGCGCTGGTGCATCTAATACGGTGAAAAACCTGATTGGAGGCATATCACATGGAATACCGAGTTTATACCTGCCCCCCAGAGAAGCGCCGGGCACGCCGCGCCGGAGGCGGCCTGTCAGGAGACGGCGGAGGCGGCGCGGCATACCGTCCATTTTCCGGTTTGCGCTGCTTTGGGCAATGCCCGCCGTCGTGCTGTTTGTTCTGCACGCGGCCCTTCCCGCGTATCTGGAGCAAGCCTCGGCTCACGGCGCTGAAGATGAAAATGGGGCTGCCGCTGAAGCGGTTCCGGCGGAAGAAGGCAGGATCGCAGCGGTTGAGCCGGTCATCACGCCCGCCCCTGCCGGAACGGGCGGCGCTTCGGAGCAGGCGTACGATTTCTCTGCGCCCGTACCAGAATCCCCCGCAGTTGAGGACAGCTATTTTGACGATGCAGTATTCATTGGGGATTCCAGAACAGAGGGTCTGATCATCAATACCGGGCTGTCCAACGCCACCTCTTATGTGTATAAAGGGCTGATGGTGGATACCGTTTTTACAAAGCCGGCCGTCAATCAGGATGGCAAAAAACGCTCTGTTATGGACGCAATGAAATCGACCCAATTTTCCAAGGTTTACATCATGCTCGGCATCAATGAAACAGGGTGGGTCTACAGTCAAATCTTCCAGTCAAAGTATGGGGATATCATTGACGGCATACGGGAGATCAACCCCGGCGCTGTCATATATATCCAAGGGATCATACCCGTTTCCAGCAAAGTTTCTTCCACGCATCGTTACATTACAAACGCCAAGATCAACGAGTATAACCTCCTGCTCCGTGAGCTGGCGGAGGAGAAGCAGGTCTTCTATGTCGATACGGAAAACGCGGCTGCCGTCGGGGACGGGAGCCTGCCCGCAGACGCGGCGGCCGACGGGATCCACCTCGTCAAAGACTACTGCGAAAAATGGCTCGACTACCTGAAGACACACACAGCACCATAAAAAATAAGGGGGACATGTCATGATGAAACATTTGATTGCTCTGGTTCTGGCGCTGACGCTTCTGCCGCTCTCCGCCTGCGGCGCGCCGGGGGGGCCTGGGGACAGGGAGATCGACTTGGAGACGCTGGCCGCCAGCCTTCTGGAAAGCGGGGTGTTTGCGGAACCGCTCAACCGGTTGGATGATGGGATCGCCGAAATCCTTTATGACATTGACGGGGCGTCCGCCGCCCTGGTCTATGCCGGCAGCGGCGCTGCCGGCAGATGAACTGGCCCTCTTTGAATTTTCAAACGAGGCGGAAGCACGATCGGCCATGCCGTCCGCCCAGGCAAGGATCGCCGCCCAGAGGGACAGCTTTGCCGCCTACATCCCGGAAGAGGTCCCCAAGCTCGACCGCGCGGTCATAGATGCGTATGGCCGCTATTTGGCCGTCTGCGTTTCGGGCGGGGACGGGGCAGGTAAAATCATTTCCGAATATTTTGAGCAGGAAGGATAACGAGATGAAAGCGGCACAGGAACTTGCGCTGTTGATTGAGGGCAATCAGGAGAGATATTATAAAGTCGCATTTTCCTATGTAAAAAACAGAGAAGATGCGCTGGACATTGTCCATGACGCGATCGTAAAGGCGCTGCAGTCCTTTCACACACTGCGAAATCCTGCGTATGCAAAGACTTGGTTCTATAGGATATTGATCAACGAAAGCCTTTCTTTTCTGCGCCAAAACAGGAGAGTCATACCGCTGGAGGAGCTGCAGGCGCAGCAGGTCCCGCCTGCCGGGGATCTGACCGATGCGCACAAAAACGAGTATATCGACTTATATGCGGCCATCGACAAGCTGCCGCCGGATATGAAAACGATCGTGATCCTCCGTTTTTTTGAGGACCTGAAGTATGAGGAGATCGCCGAGATCACGTCCACCAATCTGAACACAGTAAAGTCCAGACTGCACCGGGCGATCAGGCATTTGAAATTGGAAATGGAGGTTTTGGAAGATGATTGACAGAAGAGGTTATGACAATATCGAGATCCCCGGCAATCTGGACGAGGTGGTCCAGGGCGCGATCGCCGAGGGGATGGCGCGGCGGCGCAGGAACAGGACCGCGACTCTGTTCAAACGGGCGGGCTCGATTGCCGCTGTACTGTTCCTCTGCGCGGTTACGGCGCTGAATCTGTCGCCCGCCTTTGCGGCGGCGGCCTGTGAGATCCCGGTGGTTGGAGATTGGTGCCGGGTTTTCCTGTTCCGGGAGTACCATGTGGAGGATGAGCTCAAGTATATTGATTCCAGAATCCCGCAGATAGAAAACACAGGGAACACAGAGCTGGAGGACCGGGTAAACCTGGAGATCCAAAAGGTGGTGCGCGACTGTCAGGCGGCAGGCGAGGAGCGGGCAAAGGAGTATTATGACGCCTTTGTCGAAACCGGAGGGGACCCGAAGGATTTTATTCCCCTCGGCATCACGATCGACTACGAGACAAAGTATATCAGCCCGGAATGCGTGTCCTTTGTCGTGTCGCAGCGTGAAACCAGATTTGCCGCATATAACTGCGACCTCTACTATAATATCGATCTGGAGAGCGGCAGGGTCATCACGCTGAGAGACTGGTTCGGTCCGGATTACCGGCAGATCGTGGCAGAGCGCATAGAAGCTGCGATTGCGGGCTGGAGCGAAAAGCAGCGCAGCCTTCTGTGGGAGGATCTGTCGGTCATTGATTTGATTTCTGAGGATACGGATTTCTATTTGAACCAGGACGGGCAGATCGTCGTGGTATTTGAGAAGTATGAGGCCGCATGTGGCGCTGCGGGAAATCTGGAATTCATGATACAACCGGCAGAATCATAAATGCTGCCGGCCCTAAAGCGCAAGGTCCGCTTGCCGCGAACGGCAGGCGGGCCTCTCAAACCCGCCGCCCCCCCTTGACAACCCCGCGTTCACTGCCTATAATAGACCCGTAATCCATAATTCCACATAAATCGTTGAAAAAATGACAGCACCTGCTCTGGGTGCTGTCGCCGTTCACAGAGGGAGGACACTATGACCGGCAAACTCTACCTAGTCGCCACCCCCATCGGCAACCTGGGGGACTTCAGTCCCCGGGCGGTGGAGACCCTGTCCGGGGCGGACTTCATCGCCGCCGAGGACACCCGGGTGTCCCTGAAGCTCCTCAACCACTTCGGCGTCAAAAAGCCCCTGGTGAGCTACCACCAGCACAATCAGGCCTCTGCGGGCCCGGCCATTCTCTCCCGGCTCCTGGCCGGGGAGACCTGCGCCCTGGTCACCGACGCCGGGACCCCCGCCGTCAGCGATCCCGGCGAGGCCCTGGTGAAGCTCTGCGCGGCGGAGGGCGTGGCCGTGGAGGCCATCCCGGGGTGCTGTGCCTTGGTCACCGCCTTGGCGGTCAGCGGGCTTGCTACGGGGCGCTTCGCCTTTGAGGGCTTCCTCCCCGTGGGGAGGAAGGAGCGCCGGGAGCGCCTCGCGCCCCTGGTCCGGGAGGAGCGCACCATGGTCTTCTACGAGGCCCCCCACCGCCTGCGGACCACCCTCGCGGACCTCCTGGAGGTCCTGGGGGACCGGGAGGCCGCCCTCTGCCGGGAGCTGACCAAGCTCCACGAGGAGACCCGCCGCACCACCTTAGCCCAGGCCGTGGAGTACTACCGGGAGAACGAGCCCCGCGGGGAGTTCGTCCTTGTCGTCGCCGGAGCGGAGCCAGGGGAGGAGGCCGCTGTGTCCCTGGAGCAGGGCGCGGCGCAGGTCCTCGCTCTCCGGGCGAAGGGGGTCAGGATGAAGGACGCCGTCCGGCAGGTGTCCGAGGCCGCGGGACTCAACCGAAATGAGCTCTACAGTGCCGCCCTCAAAGCGGGGGAGGGGAACTGTTCAATTTAAGCTGTTCGCAAGAAGGAGGCAATTGCCTGTTTTCCGCAAAGTTTGCAACAAATTAACCCATGTTAATGACACCGGCCGCAGCCTGTGGTAAGATGAGGTAAACATCTGTTTACAAGAGTTTGTGGAGGGGGATCGGGATGAGCGAGATTGACAAGATGCTGCGTTTTCTGCATCTGGACGGGCCTGCGGCGGATGTGCTGCGGGAGCTGGCCGTATTTCGGACCGTGCCCCGGAGAACGCAGCTGACGGAGCCGGACTCCGACCACCACCTGGTGAGCTTTATGGTGTCTGGTCTTCTTCGGGGGTACCTGCTGGACGACCGGGGTGGGGAGATCACGGAGTGCTTCTCCTTTCAGTACGGCGATTTGCGCATCAACAGCCTTGACTGGGAGCGCGGACACCTGGACCAGTATGTGGAGACCCTGGAGGAGACAGCCTTTGTATCCTTCGATCTGGACGAGCTGATGCCCCATATCCTCAGCTATCCGGAGCTGACCGCTATCTTCGTCCGGCGCATCTCTGAGGCCTACGCGGAGCAGTCCTGTCACCGGCGCATCCTCGTCCACACCTCCGCCGCCGAGCGGTATCAGTGGTTTCTGGACAGCTATCCCGGCCTGATCGACCGGGCGCCCCACAAGTGCATCGCCTCTTTTCTCAACATGACGCCCGTCACCCTCAGCCGCCTGCGGCGGGCCGAGCGGGAGGGGGACTTCTCCACGGCACAGTAAATTGAGCGGCCCCCACAGGACGTGGGGGCCGCTTTGGTGATGTTGGGCTCTGCCCAAGCCCGCCAGGGCTTTGCCCTGGACCCAGCGGGGCTTTGCCCCTGCACCCCACCAGGGGCTGAGCCCCTGGACCCGCAATTTGCGCTTCGCGCCTTACACGCAGTACAGTGCGATACAGAAATATTGCAGGATGCTCCCTGCCAGGACGAAGAGGTGCCAGATAAAGTGGGCGTAGCGCCGCTGGGACTTGTAGAACACGATCCCTGCGGTATAGGCCAGCCCTCCGGCTACCAGGAGCCCCAGGCCCAGGGGCGGCAGTGCCGCCACGATGGCCCGCAGGGCCACTACCACCAGCCACCCCATCAGGGCGTAGAGCACCAGGGAGACCTTGTCAAAGCGGTTGAGGTCAACGGCGTTGAGGGTGATGCCGATGACCGCCAGGGTGGAGTTGGTGAGGAAGAGCATCCATCCGGTCCGGCCCCCCACCACCAGCAGGGACATGGGGATATAGGTCCCCAGGATGAGCACGAAGATGGAGCAGTGGTCCATCACCCGCAGGACCCGCTTTACGTCCGGGTTCCGCACCCCGTGGTACACGGCGGAGGCGGTATACAGCAGGACCAGGCTGAAGCCGTAAGCGGTCAGGCTCAGCGCGGTCTTGGCCGACCCTGCGGCCAGTCCCCGCACCAGCAGGGGGACCGCTCCTGCCAGAGCCAGCAGAGCTCCCAGGCCGTGGGAGAGGGTGTTGGCCAGTTCTTCCCTCCGGGTCTGCGCACGTACGATCTTTTCCTTTGCCATAAGGGCACTTCCTTTCTGTTTGAAAAACAGCTATATCTAATATTCAATATCAGTATAACCGATTTAAGCAAATGTGTCAAGCGTTTTTCTTTCTTAATTTTTGATAAAGCGTATTGCATTATACCTTCTGATGGTCTATAATTGGAGCAGACAAAAAACAGGAGGAGGACCCTATGGACAGCGAGATGGAGCGGCGGTACAGCCAGCGCATGAGGGAGTGGGCAAGGGGCCTGGAGAAATTCGCTCTGCCGGACTGGGAGGGCCTGCCGCAGCTGGAGCTGTACATGGATCAGATCATTATCCTCCTGACGGAGTATTTGGCTCCTGTCAGCCGGGGACAGGAGGACCGGGCGATTACTGCAAGCATTATCAATAATTATGTGCGCATGAAGATTGTCCCGCCGCCGGTGAAAAAGAAGTACTCCCGGGTGCATATTGCCTTTCTGGTGGTCATCTGTACGCTCAAGCGGAGTTTGAGTATCTCCAGTATTCAGCGTTTTCTGCCCGAGGACCGCACGGAGGAGAGTGTCCGGGCGTTTTATAACGGCTTTGTGCGGCAATACCGGGATGCTGTGGAGGCGCTTTGCGCCGGTCTCTCCAGCGGACGGCTGGTGCTGGAGAATACGGAGGTCTTCGGCTCTGCGGCCGCTATTTTTTCCGTACTGGCGAAGGATTTGACGGAGTACCTCCTTTGGGGGGACGAGGAGGATATCGTGGACTGATTCAGGCGGACTGTTTGGAAGCAGCCGCAGGTGCTGGTACCGCGCAGAGCGTACCAGGGCCTGCGGTTTTGTTTTGTTGGGTACGAGGGAGCAGAGGTTTTCGATCAGGGTCTCGCCCTGCGAACTGGGAGGCAGTCCCGCCCGCACCGTGCCGGTGGCCCGGTAGTCTCGAAAAGAATCGTGCGCCTAGGAGGCGAACCCAACGCAGAAGACTGTAGGGCCAGGGAGTGGCGGCGGAGATGCGAGCGGCATCGGCCCAGAGCAGACATTGGGAAAAAGAGGCAAGCAGGTCGTAGCGGAAACAAAAAACCCCCGTAATGAAGGAAGATTCTTAAGAAACGTAGTTTCTTAAGCGGTTTTTTGGTGACTTTTTGTCCGCACAAAAAGTCACCGGGGTCCGGGGCGAGGAGCCCCGGGGGGAGGCAGTGAGCAGAAGGCACGATCTTGCAAGGGCGTCTGTTTGCGAACGCCGGGGGTTGTCAAACCCTGTCCCCCCATGTTACAATACACCCCGCGAACGATTTTTGGAAGGAGGGGAGCGCCATGACCTCCCACACCATCGAGCCGATGAGCCGCCCCTGGGCGGGGGAGATCGCCGCCTGGCGCTACGGCGGGGCGTACGAGATGTACAGCATGGACGGCAGCGAGGCGTGCGTCCAGGAGCTTCTGGACGGCGGTTATTACGCATGGCTGAATAAGGAGGGGCGTCCGGAGGGCTACTTCTGCTTCGGCCCTCCGGCGCAGATCCCCACCCGGGAGGAGGGGGTCTACCCGGCGGGGCCTCTGGACATCGGCCTGGGGATGGCCCCGGAGCTCTGCGGCACAGGGCAGGGCGGAGCGTTCCTGGAGGAGGGTCTGAAGTTTGCCCGGGAGCGCTTCGGGGCGGGGGACCTGCGTTTGACGGTGGCTTCATTTAACAAAAGGGCAATCCGGGTCTACCAGCGGGCGGGCTTCGCGGCGGTCCGGGAGGCTGCTCACAAAAGGAGCGGCATGGCCTTCACCGTCATGGCCCGCCCGGCGGAGGCGTGAGGCCATGCTGAAACGGGCCTATGTGGAGATCACCAACGCCTGCAACCTGCGGTGCAGCTTCTGCCCCGGCACCCGAAGGGCGGAGCGGTTCATGACAGCGGAGGAGTTCCGCCTCCTGACCGAAAAACTGCGGGGGCATGTGAAATACCTCTACCTCCACGTCATGGGGGAGCCCCTGCTCCACCCGGACCTGGGGGAGCTTCTGTCCATCTCCGGAGAGCAGGGGTTCCGGGTGTGTCTGACCACCAACGGGACCCTGCTGGGACGGAAAAAGGACCTCCTCCTGGGCGCGCCCTGCCTGCACAAGACCAGCGTGTCCCTCCACAGCATGGAGGGCAACGGCGCGGGGCCGCTGGAGGGGTACCTGTCCGATGTGTGGGACTTCGCCCAAACAGCATCGGAAAAAGGGATCATCTGCGCCTTGCGGCTGTGGAACATCGGCGGCGCGGAGGCGCGAAACGGGGAGATTCTGGACTTTTTCGCCAAAAAGCTGGGCGTCCACCCCCTGGGCCTGCCCCAGCCCCGTGCGGGGAGCTGGCGAATGGGGGAGGGGCTGTACCTGGAGCAGGCGGAGAAGTTCGACTGGCCGGATCTGGACGCTCCGGAGGCGGAGGTGCGCTTCTGTCTGGCCCTCCGGGACCAGGCCGCCGTCCTCTGCGACGGCACCGTGGTCCCCTGCTGCCTGGACCACGAGGGGGACATCCCTCTGGGGAACCTCTTCCGTCAGGAGCTGGAGGAAATTTTGGCGGGTCCCCGGGCCCGGGCGCTCTACGACGGGTTTTCCATGGGAAAGCCCCCGGAGGCGCTCTGCCGCCGGTGCGGCTTCGCCACCCGGTTTGGATAAATAAGAGGACTTTTGAGAGGAGCACGAGATGAGAGGAACATTTGAGCTGGCCGGGGAGCAGGCGGTGGACGAGGTCTTCGGCCTGATCCTCCGCCGCATCGACTGGATGGACGAGAAGGGCATCCGGCAGTGGAACGTCACCGGCTACGCGGAGGCGTATCCCAAGACGCACTATCAGGAGCAGGCCCGGCTGGGGCGGCTGTACGTCCTGCGGCGGGAGGGCCGGATCGCCGGAGCTGCCGTCCTGCTGGAGCGGGATGGGTTCTGGGCGGAGGAGGCCCCCGCCTGTTACGTCCATAGCCTCGTCAGCAGCCCGGAGGAAAAGGGGGCGGGCGGCGAGCTCCTGGAGGGCGTCGAGGCCCTGGCCCGGGCCCAGGGAAAGACCCGGGTGCGCCTGGACTGCGCTGTGGACAACCAGCCCCTCAACCGCTGGTACGAGGCCCGGGGCTACCGTCCGGCGGGGACCTGCGAGGACGGCCCCTACCGGGGCATCCTCCGGGAGAAGGTGCTGGGCTGATGGAGGAGAGGAGACTGTCCGCCATAGCCGTCCCTCTGCTGGCCTGGTACGACAGGAACAAGCGGGACCTGCCCTGGCGGCACACCCGGGACCCCTACCGCATCTGGGTATCGGAGATCATGCTCCAGCAGACCCGGGTGGCGGCGGTGCTGCCCTACTACCGGCAGTGGATGGAGGCCCTGCCCACCGTGGAGGCCCTGGCGGCTGTTCCGGAGGAGCGGCTGATGAAGCTCTGGCAGGGCCTGGGGTACTACAGCCGGGCACGGAACCTGCAAAAGGCCGCCCGGGTGATCGTGGAGGAGCTGGGGGGCGTGTTCCCGGACACTTACGAGGCCCTTCTGCGTCTGCCCGGGGTGGGGGAGTATACCGCGGGGGCGGTAGCCTCCATCGCCTTCGGGGAGGCGGTCCCGGCGGTGGACGGCAACGTGCTGCGGGTCATCGCCCGGACGGCGGATATCCGGGAGGATATCTCGGACGCCAAGGTCCGCCGGACCTTCCGCGCCCTTCTGGAGGAGGCCATGTCCCGGGAGGAACCGGGGAAGTTCAACCAGGCCCTCATGGAACTGGGGGCCACCGTGTGCGCCCCCAACGGAGCGCCGGACTGCGGCCGCTGTCCCCTCTCGGGGCTCTGCGAGGCAAACCGCCTGGGCATCCAGACGGAACTGCCCCTGAAGAGCAAAAAAGCCCCCCGCCGGGTGGAGGAGATGACGGTATACCTCCTGCGGCGCGGGGACGCCGTGGCCCTGCGGCGGCGGGGGGAGGCGGGGCTCCTGGCGGGGCTCTGGGAGTTCCCCCATGTCCCCGGCGCGCTGGGCGAGGCGGCGGCGGGGGATGCTTTGGCCTCCTGGGGCCTCACGGCCCTGGACTGGGAGAAGAAGATTTCAGCCAAGCACGTCTTTACCCATGTGGAGTGGCACATGACCGGCTACCTGCTGACGGTCCGGGGGGAGTGCCCCGGCTTCACCTGGGCGGACCGGGAGGCGCTGGAGACCTTAGCCGTGCCCTCGGCCTTCGCCAGATACCTGGAGGAGGCCCGGCGGGCTCTGGACCGCGAAGAAAATGATTAGGAGAGAGGAACAATGGCACAGCTCTATTTCAAGTACGGGGCCATGGGCTCCAGCAAGACGGCCAACGCCCTCATGGCCCGCTTCAACTACGAGGAGCGGGGACAGGAGGCCCTGATGGTCAAGCCCCAGATCGACGTCCGGGACGGGGAGCACATGGTCCGCTCCCGGATCGGCCTGACCTACCCCTGCGTGTATTTCCACGAGATGCGGGCCCTGGGGGACGAGGCCCTGCAAAAATACGCCTGCATCATCGTGGACGAGGCCCAGTTCCTCACCCGGGAGGAGGTGCTCTACCTGGTCCACCTGGTGGACGAGTGCGGCATCCCCGTCATGTGCTACGGCCTGCGGGCGGACTTCAAGGGGGAGCTCTTCCCCGGCAGCTACGAGCTTCTGGTCATGGCCGACAAGATCGAGGAGGTCAAGACCATCTGCTGGTGCGGGAAGAAGGCCACCTTCAACGCCCGCTTCGACGCCCACGGCAAGGTCCTCAAGGAGGGGGAGCAGGTGGTGCTGGGGGCCAACGACAAGTATATCGGCCTCTGCCGCCGCCACTGGATGGCCGGGGACCTGGGGCCGGATTTCAAGATGCCGGAGTGAAGCGGCGGTCTCTCCATCAGACCATCGGCCAGCGCACCCGCACCCCGGTGGCGGTGCCCCGCTGTGGGCATCGGGGCCCGCAGCGCCCCGGCCTGGGCCGGATAGACACAGAGGAGGACCCCGCCTTACAGCAGGGTCCTCCTTTTATCCGGTTTCCGCTGCGCCGTTCCTCACGCCCCCACCTCCGCGCCGGAGGCAAGCTCCGCGGCCCGCTCCAGGGCGGCGTCGATATTGGGGACGAAGTTCTCCGCCCCCGCCTGGTCGTAGAGTCCGGACCGCCGGAAGACGGACAGGGGCTGTTCGTTGACATGGGAGAAGATGACCTGGATGCCGCTTCGCTCACACTCCTCCCAGAGCCGCCGCAGGCCGTTGAGGGCGGTGATGTCCAGGGCCGGGACCGCCCGCATCCGCAGGATGAGGACCCGCCGGGGGCCCTTGTCCCCGATGTGGGGGATCTTGTCGGCGGCACCGAAGAACATGGGGCCCGTGATCTCGTAGACCATCACATGGGGCGGCACCGGCTTGAGCCGCCCGGGCGCGCCGTCCTCCACGTACTCCCACTCCTTGACCACCGCCACGTCGGCCATGCGCTTCATGAACAGCAGGCAGGCCAGGCTCAGCCCCACCACGATAGCCACCACCAGGTCGAAGAGCACCGTCAGGAGGAAGGTGACCACCAGCACGGCCACGTCGCTCTTAGGGGAGTGCTTTGCCACCTTCACGACGGTGCGCCAGCCGCTCATGTTGTAGGCCACCTGGAAGAGGATGGCGGCGATGCAGGGCATGGGGATCAGCGCCGCGTAGGGCATCAGCAAGATCAGCACCAGCAAAAGCCCCCCCGGGTGGACCATCCCCGCCACAGGGGAGCGTCCGCCGTTTTTGATGTTGGCCGCGGTGCGGGCAATGGCCCCGGTGGCGGGGATGCCTCCGAAGAGGGCGGAGGCGGCGTTGCCCACCCCCTGGGCCACCAGCTCCATGTTGGAGTTGTGGCGGGAGCCAATCATCTCGTCAGCCACCACGGCGCTGAGAAGGGACTCGATCGCCGCCAGGACGGCGATGGTGAAGGCGTCCGGGAGCACCGCCGCGACCGTCTCATAGGACAGGGCGGGGAAAACGAACCTCGGCGGGGCGTTGGAGATGGTATAGAGGTCGCCGATGGTGTTCACCGGCAGGCGGAGGAGCTCCACCGCCGCCGACATGGCCACCACGGCGATGAGGGACGCCGGGATCTTCTTGGACACCTTGGGCCAGAGGATCAGGATGGCCAGGGCCAGGCACCCCACCAGGGCGGCAGTCCAGTTGACGGTGTGGAAGGTCCGCGCCACCTCCGCCGCCTTCTCCACGGTCTCCACCGGGGCGCGGGTGAAGGTCAGGCCGAAAAAGTCCTTGAGCTGACCGATGAGGATCGTCACGGCGATCCCGGCGGTGAAGCCGGTGGTGATGGTGTAGGGGATGAACTTGATAAGGCTCCCCATGCGCAGCAGGCCCATGGCGATGAGGATGAGCCCCGCCAGGATGGTGGCCGCCGCCAGGCCCTCCATGCCGCTGCGGGCCACGATGCCCGCCACGATGGTGGCAAAGGCGGCGGTGGGCCCGGCGATCTGCACCTTGCTCCCGCCCAGGGCGGAGATGACAAAGCCCGCCACGATGGCGGTGTAGAGCCCCTGCTCCGGCGGCACGCCGGAGGCTAAGGCCAGGGCGATAGAGAGCGGCAGGGCGATGATGGCCACGATGACGCCTGCGGTCAGGTCCTTGGTGAGGTCCTTGAGGGAGTAGTGCTTGAGGGAATCAATGAGCTGGGGAGTCAGGTCTTTCATGGGGGCTCTCCTCCTTTTCTGAAACACAGTTCCATGATACTAGATAAAGGCCCAAATAGCAAGCATTTTCCAGTGAGAAATAAAGAAACCGTTAAAAAGCGAAAAACACTGTACAAGCGGGGAAAAATCCTGTAAAATAGGCGTTGACATGAAAACCAACGCGCCCCCCGGGGCGGGAAAGGAGCCGCCTATGCGTATCAATCCCCAGCTGTTGGAAAAGATCCGGGAATCCCTGTCCTCCGTTCTGCCCATCACAGCCATCGTACTGCTCCTGAGCATCACCGCCGTGCCCCTGACGCCGGGGACGCTGGTGCTGTTCCTCTTCGGCGCGGTGCTTCTGATCGTGGGTCTGGGGGTGTTCACCCTGGGGGTGGACCTGTCCATGACCCCCATGGGGAGCGGCATCGGCGTGTACATGAGCCGCTCCCGCCATATGGCCGTCCCCCTGGCGGCGGCCTTCGTGCTGGGTGTCATCATCACCGTGGCCGAGCCGGACCTCACCGTCCTCGCCCAGCAGGTGGAGGCCATCCCCAGCACGGTCCTCATCCTCACTGTGGCTGCGGGGGTGGGCGCGTTCCTGGTCATCGCCCTGATGCGGGTGATGCTGAAGATCCCCCTCTCCCGCCTGCTGGTTGGGTTCTACCTGGTGGTGTTCGCCCTGGCCCTCTTCGCCCCCAGGGACTTCATCCCCGTGTCCTTTGACTCCGGCGGCGTCACCACCGGGCCCATCACCGTGCCCTTCATCATGGCCTTGGGCGTGGGCCTCGCCTCGGTACGGAGCGACAAGAACTCCACCTCCGACAGCTTCGGCCTGGTGGCCCTGTGCAGTATCGGCCCCATCCTCTCCGTGCTGATCCTGGGCATCTGCTACAGCCCGGACAGCGCCATGTATACCCCCGCCGCCCTGCCGGACATCGCCACCACCCGGGACGCCGCCGCCGAATTTGCGGCCGCCATGCCCCACTACGCCCGGGAGGTGCTGGTGTCCATGGTGCCCATCTGCGCCATGTTCCTGCTCTTCCAGCTGATGACCCGCCGCTTCAAGCGCAAACAGCTGCTGCGCATCGTCAGCGGCCTGGTGTATACATATGTAGGCCTGGTGTGCTTCCTCACCGGGGTGAACGTGGGCTTCATGTCCGCCGGACAGCTCATCGGGGCCTCCATCGCCCAGGGGGAGCGGCCCTTCCTCCTCATCCCCATCGGGATGCTCATGGGGTACTTCATCGTGGCCGCGGAGCCCGCGGTCCACGTCCTCATCAAGCAGGTGGAGGAGGTCTCTATGGGCTCCATCTCCCAGACCTCCATGCGGCAGGCCCTCTCCATCGGCGTGGCCCTCTCCGTGGGCATCGCCATGCTGCGGGTTCTCACGGGAATCTCCATCCTGTGGTTCCTTGTTCCCGGCTACGCGGTGAGCCTGGCGCTGACCTTCTTCGTGCCCCAGCTCTTCACCGGCGTGGCCTTCGACTCCGGCGGCGTGGCCTCGGGACCCATGACGGCCACCTTCCTCCTGCCCTTCGCCATGGGGGCCTGCGCCGAGGTGCCCGGGAGCAACCTCATGACCGACGCCTTTGGTCTCGTGGCCCTGGTGGCCATGACGCCGCTGGTCACCATCCAGCTCATGGGCCTTGCCGGACGCCTGCGCAGGAAGCTGGCCACCGGCGCCCTCCACGCGGAGATGGCACGGGTGCGCGACTGCGTCTACTACTACGACTTCGAGGAAGGGGGCGTCTGATATGGCGGCAAAAAGACCGGACCCCATGGCGGTCATCATGTCCATCGTGGAGCGGGGCAGCGGCAACAAGCTCATGAAGCTCTACACCCAGAACCTGGTCTTCACCCACATCCGATGTGAGGGCACCGGCACGGCCACCTCGGAAATCATGGACATCCTGGGTCTTGGCAGCTCCGAGAAGGACATCATCTTCAGCTTTGCCCCCGTCTCCGCCGCCCGGAGCCTCCTCGACCGGCTGGACGACGAGCTCCACGGGGCCTTTACCGGCCGGGGCATCGCCTTTACCATGCGCCTTACGGCGGTGAACAACCTCATCGCCTCTTACATCTCACTGCGCACGGCCATGCAGGCCAAACAGGACAAGGACACCGGAGGGAGTGATTCGATGGAGACTCAGCAGAAAAACAGCTTGATCTTGGTCACAGTCAATCAGGGCTACACCGACATCGTCATGGACACCGCCCGCAAGGCAGGCGCCCGGGGCGGCACCATCATCCGCGGCCGCTGGGCCGGCGACGAGAGCTTCGCCCAGTCTCGGGGGATCACCACCCTCCAGGCAGAGAAGGAGATGATCTTCATCGTCGTCCCCAGGGAGCTCCGCAACGGCGTCATGGAGGCCGTCAACAAACAGCACGGCCTCCAGTCCGAGGCCGGGGCCATGGTCAGCGCCATTGCCATTGAACAGCTGGTTCACTTGAGCTGAAAAAGGGTCCGGGGATATCCCCGGGCCCCTTTTTTCCTCAGGTTAGATTCATCTGACCTGAGAGGCCCGGGGCTCCTCGCCCCGGACCCCGGTGACTTTTTGTGCGGACAAAAAGTCACCAAAAAACCGCTTAAGAAACTACGTTTCTTAAGAATCTTCCTTGATTACGGGGGTTTTTGGTTTGCGCTACGACCTGTTTGTCTCTTTTCCCCAATGTCTGCTATGGGCCGATGGCAGCCGCATCTCCGCCGCCACTCCCTGGCCCTACGGTCTGCTGCGTTGGGTTCGCCTCCTAAAGCACGATTCTTTTCGAGACTACCGGGCCTCCGGCACGGTGCGGGCGGGACTGCCCGCCGTTTCGCATCGCGCGGCGCGGCCCGTTCACCGCCCATAAATCTTCGCGTAATACTTCAGCTTCCTGGCCAGCGCCGGGGTGGCCTCCCCGGGAAGAAGACGCCACTGCCAGTTGCCGCCGGGCTTTCCTGGCACGTTCATGCGGCCCTCCGCCCCCAGCCCCAGGCAGTCCTGCATCTGGACCACAAAGGTGTCCGCAAGACTGGACATGCCCCCCCGGATCATGCCCCAGTTGAACCCCTCTGCATCATTGAGGCCCAGGTACCGCCGCGCCATGTACACATCCTCCCGGTCCGCCTGCTCCCGCCACTGCATGACCGTCTCATTGTCGTGGGTGCCTACATAGCAGACGCAGTGGCGGTCATAAGTATGTGGCAGGTAGTTGCTGGGCTCCCGAGCGTCAAAGGCGAACTCCAGCACCTTCATGCCGGGCAGCCCCGAATCAGCCAGAAGCTTTCTCACCTCCGGCGTGAGGAACCCCAGATCCTCTGCGATGATCTCCAGCTCCGGGAACCACCGCGTCAGCGTCCCTACCAGGTCCATGCCCGGCCCCTTGCGCCAGCGGCCGTTTTTGGCGGTGGTCTCCCCGTAAGGCACGGCCCAGTAGCTCTCCAGGCCCCGGAAATGGTCGATACGAATAACGTCAAAGAGCTTTGACGCCCCCTCCACCCGGCGGATCCACCACCCAAAACCGTCCTTTTTCATCCGGTCATAGTCATATAGGGGATTGCCCCACAGCTGACCGTCGGCGCTGAAGTAGTCCGGCGGCACGCCGGAGACCTCGGTGGGCACATTGCCCTCCCCCAGCTGGAAAAACTCCGGCGCACTCCACACATCGGCGCTGTCCATGGCCACATAGATGGGCAGATCACCGATGATCTTAATGCCCAGAGAGTGGATATACTCCCGCAGGGCGTTCCACTGCTTGAAGAAGAGGTATTGGAGATAGGAGAAAAATTCAATATCCTCCCGGAGCTCCTCCCTGTAGCGCCTGAGGGCCCCGCACTTTCTCAAGCGGATGTCCTCGTCAGGCCACTCCAGCCAGCTTTTCATGCCGAAGTGCTTTTTCACCGCCATGTAGAGGGCGTAGTCCTCCAGCCAGAGATTCTCCTTGGCAAAGGCCGCCACAGCCTCCCGGTCCCCGGGGAAGCCGTTCCGAAAGGCGGTGCGGAGCACCTGGAACCGGGAATCGTATATCTTCCCGTAGTCCACATACCGGGGATCTCCGCCCCAGTCCGCAGCCTCCAGAGCCGGCCGGTCCAGAAGGCCCTCCTCGGCTAAGAGGTCCAGGTCGATGAAATATGGGTTCCCGGCGAAGGTGGAGAAGCTCTGATAGGGACTGTCCCCGTAGCTGGTGGGGCCCAGGGGGAGGAGCTGCCAATATTTCTGCCCCGCCTCGTGGAGAAAATCGGCGAAGGCGTAGGCCTCCCGTCCCAGCGTTCCAATACCGTAGTTGGAGGGCAGGGAGGAGATATGCAGAAGAATTCCGCTTTGGCGGTCCATAGGATCACTCTTTCTTTTTTCAGTTTTGGAGTCTGCCGTTTTATTGTACCATCGGCGGGGACGGGTGTAAAGGGGGAGTTTTGCCCGGAGAGGATGGATCCGCGCCAGACCGCGCGGGGGCGCACAGTGTGCGCCCCCGCGAACCCCCATCCTCCCCTCAAGGCGGACAAAGAGCCGTCCACCAGAGGCGGGCAAAGACGCGGAAATTGTGTTTTCTCACAAAAACGAGCCAAGTTTTTTGTGCTATTCCACGAACGAAGCCGGCAAACGATTCAAAATTTAGTAACTATCAACATTGACAAAAAGTACGTGGAACTGGTAAGATATACCCAGTTTAGGGCACAAACCTAAACGGTTGTATCGTTTTTCCTCAATCTTCTCCATCAAACGGAAGCTGCCCGCCTTCTCCAGAAGGCGGGCGATTTCCGTTTCCAGACGGGGCGGTCGGGAGGGACGCACAAGTCTGCACATAAGGAGGCGCGCATATGCAGGAGGCGACAGTGCGGCTGGACCTGCACGGTATGAACTGCTACCAGGCCCAGACGGCCATCGACGCGGCCCTGCGCCGGGCGGGCCGGTCGGTCTACCGCATCGAGGTGGTCCACGGCTACCACCGGGGCACGGACCTCAAGGATATGGTCCGCCGGGTCTACGGGCACCACCCCAAGGTGCTCCGCCTGGAGGTGGGGCTCAATCCAGGGGCCACAGAGCTGGTGCTGAGGGAATATTAGGGGGGCCGCGGTCTGCTGCTCAGCCCCCCAAAAACGCCATTTGCAGGCACCGCCGCAAAATCTGCCAATAGGTCAGCCGGGCCACGGCCTGCTCCGCCACCAGGGGGATGTCCGCCAAGACCTCCCCGCCGGAGGTGACGGTCATGCGCCCCACCTGCTGCCCCGCTTCCACAGGGGCGGCGAGGCCCTCCTCCTGCTCCAGGTGGACCTCCAGGCCCGCGATCTTCTCCTTGGGGGCCAGGAGGGTGCTGCTCCCCCCCAGCACCGGCTGTACGGCAGGGGCGTCCCCCAGGGTGACGGGAATGGGCCGTAGGGCCTGGGGCGGCTGGACGGTGGTGAGGGAGTAGGCGGCAAAGCCGTAGTTCAAGAGCACCTTGGCGCTCTCAAAGCGCTGGGTGGAGGTGGGGGACTTCAAAATAACGGCGATGAGCTCCATGCCGTCCCGCTCCGCCGTGGCGGAGAGGCAGTACTGGGCGGCGTCGGTGCTCCCGGTCTTCAGCCCCGTGGCCCCCTGGTAGAAGCGGATGAGCTTGTTGGTGTTGGTCAGCCCCGACGCGCCGTCCCGGAGGGTGTCCATCCAGATGGTAGTGAACCGGCGGATATCCGGGTGGTTCAAGATGAGCTCCCGGCTCATGAGAGCGATGTCGTAGGCGCTGGTGACGTGGCCCGGGGCCGGGAGGCCGGTGGGGTTGACGAAGGTGGTGTCGTTCATGCCCAGCTCCGCCGCCCGCTGGTTCATCCGGGCCACGAAGGCGTCGGCACTGCCGGCCAGGTGCTCGGCCAGGGCCACGGAGCAGTCGTTGGCCGAGACCACGCACACCGCCTTGAGCATATCCTCCACCGTGAGCTGTTCGTTCTCCTTCAGCCAGATCTGACTGCCCCCCATGGAGCAGGCGTAGGCGCTGGCGGTGACCAGGTCGTCGTAGGCCAAAGCGCCGGAGTCGATGGCCTCCATGGTCAGGAGGATGGTCATGATCTTGGTGACGCTGGCGGGCTCCAGCTGCTGGTGCTCGTTGACGGCGTAGAGCACTTCCCCGGTGGTCTTCTCCATCAGGAGGCAGGCTTGGCTCTCCACCGCAAGCTCCGCCGCTCCCGCCGGGGCCGCGGCTATCGTGAGTACCACCAGCGACAGCAGGACTGTGAGAAGTCGTTTCATAATCCGGTCCGTTCCTTTCCTTTTTGAGATCGGGGTCTTTGGGAAAGGATATGCGGACGGGGGACGGGTTATGCGCGGCAGCGCGCCCATAGGGACCGGCACGGAGGCCGCACCCTATGGGCGCGCTGTCTGTTTCGCGGGGATTCTACCCCTGGCTCTCCAGATCGCTGACCAGGGGCGGGATCTGGGAGATCATGTTGTCTATGTCCTCGAACATGGCGCTCTTGGTGGTGCCCAGACGGCTGGCCGCGCCGATGTGCTTGACCACCTCCTGGTACTGGTCCTTGATGCGGTCAAAGAACTGGCACAGGCTCTGGAGCTCCTGCTGGGAGGAGGCGATGACCCCGGTGATGCCGCTCTGGACCTCCACGGCCCCCTCGGCGGCGGCGTTGATGCGCTGGAAGCTCCCCTCCGCGGTGCCCACAATGCTTGTGCCCTGCCCCAGGACCTGCTGGGAGGCGGAGAGGCTCCCGCTGAGCTCCCCGGCCCGCGCCTCCACCTGGTCGATGCCGCTGTCCACCTCACCGGCCAGGCCCTTGATCTCCTCGGCCAGCTTCTTCACCTGGGCGGCCACTACGGAGAAGCCCTTGCCCGCGTCCCCGGCCCGTGCGGCCTCGATGGAGGCGTTGATGGCCAGGATGTTGGTCTGGTCGGCGATGGCCACGATCTTGCCCATGGACCGCTGGATGGCCGCGATGGCCCCCTCCAGCTGGGTGAAGGTCTCCGCCATGGACTGGTAGGACTGGTTGACCTGGGCGGAGATCTGGCCCAGAGCCGCCATCTGACTGCGGGCGTCGTCCACCGCCAGGCCGATCTCACCCCGGACCTGGCCGAACTGCTCCGCCGCATCCTCGATGCCCGAGAAGGAGCCGCCCAGCTCCTGGAGCTTGACCTGGAACTGGTCCCCCTCCTGGAGCACGCCGGAGAAGGCCGCTTCCACCTTCCCCAGCTCGGCCAGGGAGGCCACTTCCTTGCGCACCAGCTCCTGCTGGTAGGCCTTCAGGCTCCCCGCCATGTGGAGGATGGGGTAGAGGCCCCGCTCCGGGCGGTCCTGACCGGCGCGCCGGTCCCGTTTTTGAAACAACATACAGGCCCCTCCTTTACTCAAAGACCACGCAGGTCATGGACTGGTTGACGAAACGGTCGTTGTAGTGCTCCCCGTAGCCCACGAAGCCCGCGTGGGACCCCAGGGCCGCCATGTCCCGCAGGTACTGCTGCATGTACCCCTGCTGGGAGAAGAGCTTGTAGCGGAAGAGGCAGTTGACCGAGAAGATGGCGGAGCGCCGGGGAAAGTCCTTCATGATCTGGGCGATGGTCTCCTGGACGATGGCCCGGTAGTCCCCCAGCTCCAGGAGGAGGAGCACGTCGGAGTCGTTGACCTGCCGGAAGCAGGTGAGGGCGCTTCCCGTGACCTCCTTGATGGAGATGATGCAGGTGTCGTCCCCGTTGAGCTTGCCGAAGGGGTTCTGGAAGGTGCGGGTGGGGATCTCCTCGTCGGTGACGTGGAGGATGTCCTTATAGACCTGCTTGGCGCTGCGCCCGTTGAGGGAGCCCAGCAGGTACTTTGACCGGTCCGTGCCCGAGGCCACGAAGCGGTAGTCCCCCAGCTGGTGGTAGATGTTCTCCTTATACGCCTTGACCCGGCCGCCCAGGTTCCGCACCAGGCCGTAGACCACGGCGTCCTGGTAGACCCGGCCGTTGACGGAGACCCGGCCCTCGCCGCCGGTGCCCCCCACCAGGGAGATGCCCCGCTTGCGCAGGGAGGTGAAGATGGTGGTCAGGACGCAGGCGTCGTTGCCGGTGCAGAAGTCGATGCACACCGTGTCCCGGCCCGAGCCGCCCAGACCTTGCAGATCCCGCTCCAGGCGCTGGATGTACTTCACGGGCATGGTGGAGGCGTGCTCCAGCACGCCCGCCACGGCGGACACGCCGTCGGTGAAGGCCACGATGCCCACGCCGTTTTCCACCACCCCGGTCTGGTAGCACATGCCGATGCACCCGATGCTGGGCACCCCGGGAAAGCGCTTCTCCAAGGCGGCGGTGTGGGCTTCCAGTTGATTTTCGTTGGATAGCAGCATGATAAACTGTGGAGCGTGGAGCCCTTGGAGCGCCTCGTCCAGGTTCCCCCGCTGGCTCATACCAAAAAACTGCTTCATGGGTCTGTTTCCTCCAAGAATTTACAGATTTTCCACTGATACAGGTTTGATTATACGGGAAAATATGGCCCGTGTCAATCGGACATACCAAAAATTTGCCTGCGCTCCCCCTGGGGCTCCTCGCCCCAGACCCCGGTGACTTTTTGTGCGGACAAAAAGTCACCAAAAAACCGCTCAAGAAACTACGTTTCTTGAGAATCTTCCTTCACTACGGGGGTTTTTTGTTTGCGCTACGACCTGTTTGTCTGGTTTTTCTCAATCTCTTCTCTGGGCCGATGCCGCTCGAATCGCTGGAACCACTCCCTGGCCCTTCAGCCTTCTTCGTTGGGTTCGCCTTACTCCTTTACTTGCAACATCTCCAGAGGGTTCTTCCTTGCCGCTACTACAGAGCTGGCCGCCGCGCCTACAATCCCGGCGGTCAAGTACAGCCCCGCGCATACCGCCTCACCGGGGATAATGGTTGCGAATAGATCTGGCCTCGTCCCGCCTATGTAAAACAGCGTCCCCGTCAACCCGGCGGCTAGTCCCGCAAAACAGGTGAACACCTGTTGCATGCTCAGCATCAAGACCATGCGGAGCTTGGTAGTGCCCTGAACTCGCAGGATCGCGGCCTCCTTCGCCGAGAGCATAACGAACAGCGTTGAGACCCCCGCCGCCACCAAAATGGATAAAACAATCGCCGCCGGGTACAGAAGCCGCATCAGCACCACGCTGTCTTCCAGGGGCTCCACGGCCTGCTTAAGCTCCTCGTCCCACAGTAGGGCACGTAAGGACATGCCGCGATTTTCGTCTAAGATACGCGCCATCTTCGCCCGGAACTGGTCAAGCTCCCGATTCCGGGAGGGGTCCAACTCAAAATGGGCCTGAAGGTAGTGCATTCGCTCTCCCGCCATGGCCTCCGCAACGGAGTTGGGCAACAGTAACGCAACGTCGAACCCGCGGGCGCTACCCTCATAATATCCCGCCACCTCGCACAGACGGAAATCTCCCAGAGCCACACCGATAGTGTCCCCTGGCTGGAGGCCGTAGCCCGTGTAAAGGACCTCCGGCAGGATCACTGGGAACAACGCCGGGTCCTCATCGCTGGTCCCGGCGTCGACAGCTACCCAATCCTGGGCGAACAGCGTCTCATCCCAGCCGTCCAGGAACGTGACCTCTAGTTCGCTCTTGGACTCAGCCAGGAACTGCGAAAGATCATCAAAAGATGTCGCTCGGGTACGCACCATCCCCGGAGCTCGCAGGCTTACTGGCCTGCCCCGGACCCACTCCCCGTCGTAGGGCAGGATCGCAGCCTCGTTGGCACCCTCCAGGTAGGCGTCCTGGATAAAGCCCGTCTCCTGGATACACTGGACGGCTCCGGTACTGATGGGACCGCTCCCGGACTCTTTGATGGTCATGCCGATGAGTCCCTCCTGAACCAGGTCCAGGGTTACGACAGTACTGTTATAGAGCGTGTCGATCCGCTCCCCACTGTCGGCAATGGCAAGCTGGATGGCCGACAGTCCGACCACGAACCCCGCCGCTAGCGCGACGGCCAATCCGGACTTCACCGGCATCCGCCAGATGTGCCGCCAGACGAACCGTAGGATGTGGGCCGCGCTGGAGCCCTTCCGCGCTGCCGGAGCACTCCCGATGACCTGCCCAAGGAGGGACAAATCGATTTCCGCCGCCTGGACGGAGGAAGCGCTTTCCTGTTTTTTCGCAATTTTCTGGACTGCGCCGCCTTGGAGGAGGCTCAGCACCGGCCTCCGGGCCAGGAGCGCCGCGCCCACAGCCGCCAGTCCTGCCAGCAGTGCAAAGCACACTGCCCACAGGCCCGCCAGCCAACAGGCGGACAGCCCGTCGGAGAGCTCACCGAACTCCGCAAGGGACCGCAACGTCTCCCCGGCCCGCGCCTGGGTGTAGCGCCAGCCGAGGACGCTCCCGGCCAGCGTCCCGGCAGTGCCGATCAGCAGGAGTGGGAGCGCCGCCTGCCGTCCGCAGGCCCTCGCCGGAAGCCCCAGCGCCCGGGCTTTGGCGAAGTCCCCGCGCCGCATCCGGTAGTAGAGGAACGCCGTCAGGCTCAATGCCGCCAGCAGAACCCCCGTGAACACCGCCGCGCTGAACAGCGACGACTGCTCCATAGGCCCCGCTGCGTTCTGGAAGCTGTCCCAGCCCGTCTCAAGGATCTCCACTTCGACGCCCATCTCCTCCAACTTGCCGCCCAGGTCCGCCCAGAAGGCGTGCTCTACTGCGGGGCTGGTCAGCAGGAAGAAGTGGTCGGTGTTGTGCGCTCCTTCGTCATATCGGAAATTTCCAGGCAGATAGCCGTACTCAAAATCTTCCGGCACGACGGAGGCGGGGAGAAACAGGTAGTCCGGTTGATAATCCTTGTTGAGCCAGAGGGGAACGCCGGAGTTACAGTGGAAGATCCCCACGATCTCATAGCGCTCCACCTCGCTCTCGGGAATCGAGCCGAAGCGCTCCAGGTCCACCGGGTCATAAAGGCACCCGTAGTAGCACCGATAGAGGTCCCGAAGGCTCATGTCGAGATGGTCTCCCACCGCCAGACCTTTGGCTTTGGCAAAATTTTCCGTGATTGCGCAGACACGGGCTCCCTGTTCGTTGTCCATACCATCCGGCCAGCGGCCATCCACCAGATACGGTTTCCTTCCACCCTGCCAGACCTCTGCCAAGGCACCGACATCTTGGGAGGTAATGGCAGTTAGGGCGCGCTGGTTGCTGTTGATGACGTCAATCTCCTCCGTCAGCCCTGCCAGGGCCGGGTCGGAGAAGTCCGCCTCCTGCCCCGGCTCCACAGGGTAGAACCAGGGGCTGTCCTTCCCGGCAAGCCGCTCAAACAAGAAGGAGGACTTACCATCCAAAGATTTGATTGCGCAGGAGGGAATCCAGCGGTGAAACACTCCCCGCACCAGGTAGCGTTGCCCGATCTCTGTCCCCTCGTAAATTTCAGTCAAGTCTGTATAGACCCCTGCACCAGTCCGGTAGTCAACAGGAGAGACCAGCCGGAAAGTGTCACCCTCCCCGATGGCCTCCGAATAGCCCGCCAAGACCTTGTCCACTTTGAACATAAAAGTATAGATCTTTGTCTCGCCACCGCCGAAAACAGGCATTGTACCAGCGAAAGACTGCTCCAGCGTGCCATAAAAGACAGCATCGTCCCGCAAGAGCCCCTCGCTGTTGTCCGTGGCGTCTGCATTATACATATCCGCCAAAACGGCGGATTCGTAGCGGGCCTGGTCCACCATCCCGACGTAGGGACTTCCAGACAAAATCGCTTTCGCCTCGCTAACCGCGCTGTCGGAACCCTTCAAGGTCCCGATGGAGCGGTAAAAACTCCCTAGCCGCTCGGTCTCCTGGCGGATGAGCAGATACTCCGACACCCGGCCTACAAAGGCGAAGGTGAC
>Ga0137309_100205_pt1 | contig 43196 bp, 31 predicted proteins | sample NAcewiD2O_June_FD_97179 | JGI IMG/M metagenome (GOLD analysis project Ga0137309, IMG submission 97179) | Mouse cecal microbial communities from Vienna, Austria - N-Acetylneuraminic amended D2O_June | ecosystem: Host-associated > Mammals > Digestive system > Large intestine > Cecum | place... | reverse complement strand
CCTATCCGTCTTTTTCTCGCCCTTGCCCAGCTCCGGGGGCTGCTTCTCTTTCCACTCCCCCAACAGGGCCATGATCTGGTCTTTCATTTCACGGGGCGTCTTGTCCTTGCCGAAATACTGGGCCAATTCCGCAGAGCTGATGATCACGTCGAAATCCTCCTTTTTCTTCTCCTGGCTCAACACCGCGTCGATCACGTTTGGGTTGAGCTGGTTTTTTTCGTCCATTTCCCGCAGCTTCTTCGCCTGGGCCTTGGAGGGGGACGACTGCTGCCCCTCAATGGACACGGCGATATACTTCTGATGGTCCGGCCTGATACGGGAAATCTCCACGGCGGGAGTGAACGACAGCTTGCCGCCGTCCATGAACTGTTTCAGCTCCGGCACAAGGTCATTCAGATAAATGTACCGCTGCACCGTCTTTCCGCTCATGCCGTTGCGCTCGCCCACCTTGTCCAGAGACAGCTTGCCCAGGTCCGCGCCGTCGCCCCGCGTTCCCTGGTGCTTGATGGCCTCATACTGCTGCTTCAAGGCCGCCGCCTTTTCGCTGGGCAAAATCGTTTCACGGTGGCGCAGGTTGTCGTCCGTCATAGCGAGGACGGCTTCATCATCCGTCATGTTGCGGACGATACAGGGCATATTTTTGTACCCTGCCAGCTCGCTTGCCCGCTGCCGCCGGTGGCCCGCTATGATCTCATAGCCCCCGCCCTCACGGGGACGCACCAGGGCGGGCTGGTGGACGCCGCCTGCCCGCACAGACGACACCAGCCCTTTCATTTCATTGTCGTCCCGGACGCCGAACGGGTGATCCTGGAACGGGTGGAGCTGGGAGAGGTCCAGATAGACGATCTCCTCCTTTTCCCCACGGGAGGCGTCCTTGGGCTGGGGCGGCTCCTCCGGCGCGGGCGCGGGCGCGGGAGGCGGCGGGGCCGCCTCCTTGGCCGGGGCGGATTTTCCGGCGGCCTTGCCCCGCGTGGCGGTCTTGGCCGTCTTGCCAGCGCCGCCCCCGCCGGGGGTCTGCTTCTCCGCCTTGGGCGGGCGGCCCTTGCGCTTGGGCCTCTCACCCTGGGCCGGGGCCTCCTTGCTCTTGGGACGGCGGCCACGGCGGGGAGGCTCCGGCTCCTCCTGGGGCTTCTCCCACTCCTGCCCGCCCTCCTTAGCCGGGCCAGCCTCCGGGCCCGTCTGCTCCTGCTCCTGCCCAGCACCCGCCCGGACCGACGACAGGTCGATCACCTCGTTCTCCGGGGACGGGGGGCCCTCCATGCCGGGAATCACACCCTGGGCCCCCGTCTCCGGGGCGGGCGGGCCCTCCGGTGCTCCCGGCGCGGGGGGCTCCAGCGTTTGCCCCTCCTGGGCTGGGGTCGTTTTCTTTTCTTCTGCCATTCGCTTGACCTCTTTACTTTTTCAAATGCAAACGGGGCCAAAACCTTATTTTGGCCCCGTCTCCTCATACGTTTTCCTCCTTTCCCTGTCACGCAAAAACGCCGCCCTTTTTACAGCCGGGCGGCGTTTTCGGTAAGGTTGACAGTCCATTTTTTTGTTGTTTATCATGTTTCCCTTTGTCAAGCGTTGCAAACCCCGTATTATGAAACAAACAGTCCTCCGTAGTAAGGAGATGAAAAACTAGGTATTGAAAAAAGATGGGAAGACTGTTATAATAGGAGCTGGCGTAGCAAAATGCTATTGTGTAGGAGCTCACTCTCCTGCATAGGGGCATGGGTGACTGCAAATCGCCCATGTCCTGCCTTATTATTTGCCTCGTTGTTGTTATCATACCACGTTTTCCTCGACTTGACAAGTATTTTCTTTTTTGGGTAAAAATTATTTCTGTTGGGAAACCCCTCAGTCACGCTTCGCGCTCCCCTTTCAGGGGAGCCTTTTTTGATGCCGCGCCTCCAAAGCCTCCCCTGAAAGGGGAGGGGGACCGCTTGCGGTGGTGGGGTTCCTCGGATGAGCTGCACTCCACGTCCCTCCGCTCAGGCAGAAATTTTTCCTGTCCCTACAGCTCCCGCATCAGATTGAAGCTCTGCATCAGCTGCACCGACCCGTATCCCCACTGGTTGTTGGGGTACTCCATATCGGACCGCCGCAGGCAGCCCCGGATGAGATACGCCCGGATCTGATATGTCCCCATGGACGGATCGTTCCCCTCCCGGATGCCCCACTGCAGCAGCAGGGCGCAGATGCCCGCCAGCACCGCCGCCGCCGCGCTGGTGCCGCTCATGATACCGGGGCCGAAGGGATAGATGCCTCCCACCCCCACGCCGGGGGCCGTCAGATCCGGCAGAATCCGTCCGTCCCAGGCCGGGCCCCTGGAGGACTTGGCATAGAGGCTCTTGCTGGCGCTGTCGTAGGCCCCGCAGCAGATGACCCCCACGGCGGAGGCGGGACAGGTGATGGTATAGTCCGGCGTGGCGGCCAGGAACTCCACAGTGGGGGAGACAAAGCCCGTCATAGGAAGCCAGACCTGATAGCTCCCGTTGAGCAGGATGTCCCCGTGGAGCCCGACGGTCCACACGCCGGGGGTGGCCCCCAGAATCCGGATCACCGACAGCTGTCCGCCGCTTCCCTCTACCGGGAAGTGGTACTCGATCTGCACCCGCGCGGCCTCCAATACCAATTTTACGTCTATAGCGGGGGACGGCCCCGGCCTGGCCGGAACCCGGCCCACCAGCTCCCCGGAGGGGGAGCGCACCGACACCGACAGCCGGTCCGCCACCGTGTTCCAGACGGCCAGGTACACGTCTCCCGCCCGCTCCCCCACTTTGATGTCCACCTGTCCCGGCTTCTCCCCCGGCTGCAGGATGCCGCCGGTGTGGTGGCGGGCCTCCGCCTCGTTGCCCGCCGCCGCGCACAGGCACACCCCCTGCTGAATGGACACCCCGCCCAGATATTCCTCAAAGACGCTGTAGCCGTCGTGACTGCCGGCGTTGGTCCCCAGCCCGATGCAGATGGCCACCGGACGGTCCAGCTCCCGCGCCTTGCGGAGAATGTACTCCACCCCCAGCATGACGGCGGTGGACTCGTAGGCATTTTCCTGGCCGGCGGGGACGCAGTATTTTTTCCGGTAGAAGGGCCGGGCCTTTTTCAGCTTCACGGCGATGATCTCCGCGTCCGGAGCCGCGCCGGAAAAATCCTCCGTCTCCCGCCCGGCGGCCACCGAGGCCAGAAATGTACCGTGGCCGTCCTCGTCCCGCTCCGGAACCAGGTCATAGGGGGTCTCGGAGGCCAGGGCGGCGTCGATGTCCGCCTTGCTGTACTCCCGGCCCAGCAGAAAACCGGGGGGCGGGTCCCCCTCCGCCGTCTGGTCGTAGATGTACTGGATTTTACTGCTGCCGTCGGCGTAGCGGAACACGTCCTGGGTGTAGTCGATGCCCGTGTCCACAAAGCCCAGCAGTACCCCACGGCCCTTCAGGTTCAGATAGGGCTGGCTGTGGACCTGGGAGACCCCCGCCGCATCCAGGGCCGGGCGGTCCAGCAGCCCCAGCACCACCGGCACAGAGCTGACAAAGGCCGTTCCCAGGGCCTCCGACAGCCGCTGGAAATTCTCCTCCTTCACATAGCCCAGCACATACCGTCCCGCCAGCGTCTGGCCCAGCACCACGTCGCTGGAAGTTTTCGCGTATGCAAAAAAATTCTCCGTGGCCCGCGCCACGAAATCCACAGTATCCGGCGCCTGGATGAACTCCAACGCCTCCGGTGACAAACGCATTCCTACAGCCCCCTTTCCAGATGATCCACCAGCTCGCGCATGGTCCCGCACAGGTTCAGCCGCCCGTACCCCCACTGGGGATTGGGATAGGACAGGAACGGACTGCGCAGGGCGCCTTTGCACAGAAACGCCTTTACCCGCTGGCCGTAGAGAAACAGGTCGTTTCCCTGCACGATGCCCCACTCCATCATCAACGCCGCCGCGCCGGAGACAAAGGGCGCGGCCATGCTGGTGCCGGTGTACACGTCGTAGCCGCCCCCCGGTTTGGCCGAGCGCACCGCCTCCGCCGGAGCCGCCAGGTCCAGCAGCACCCGCCCGGCGCAGTCCTGATCCCCCCGCCCGGAGAAGGGGCTGACCGTCTCCGTCTCCGGACGGAAGCCCCCCACGGAGATGGGATACATGGCCGTGGCCGGGAGGGTGATGGTGAGGTCCGGCTCCGGCTGGAGAAAGGCCGTGCGGTCGCTGACCTCCTCCACCGTGGGCAGCCATATGTCAAAGCGTCCGTCGGACACCCGCTTCCCCTGGCACCGCAGCCGCCACAGACCGTCCAGACCCCCCGGCGGGGCCTCCAGCAGAAACATGGCCTCCTGGGACGCGCTGTAGTGGGTGGGGACGCCGTAGAACACCGACACCCGGATGGACCCGAACCGCATAAACCGGGTTCCCTCGCTCAGCGGCCCGGTGGACTGCCCGTTGGGAAGCGTCAGGTCGAAGACCGCCTCGTCGGCGAAGCTCTTCCACAGGGACAGATAGACCAGCTCCCGCCGGGTGGAAATGGTAAATTCCGCGTCCACATTTCCCCCCTCGATGAGCCTGCCCCGGAAGTGGTGCGCGCCGCTGCCCTCGTTCCCGGCAGCGCACACCACCACGCTCCGGCCCCGCTGGGCGGACTGGTCGATATAGGACTCAAAGAGGGTCTGGCCCTGGTGGGACCCGCAGTTGGTGCCATAGCTCAGGTTGATCACGCAGGGCATTCCCCGCGCCTCCGCCTGGTCCAGTATGAATTTCACCGCCCGCATAATATCCGTGGTCCGGGAACTGGCCAGCTTCACCGCCGCGATGGACGCGCCGGGCGCCGCGCCGCTGCGTCCGGCGGCAATGGCCGCCACCGCAGTACCGTGACCAGTCTCCCCGGAGACGGAGACCAGACCGGCGGCAATCTCCTCCCCGGTATAGGCTGCGCCGTGGAGAAAGCCCTCCGGCGGGGTCCCCTCCGCCGTCATGTCCCAGAACGCAACCACCCGGCTGGTTCCATCCTCCCCCAGAAATTCCGGGTGGCTGAGGTCCAGCCCTGAGTCCGCAAAGCCGATGAGCACCCCTTTGCCCGTCAGCCCCAGGCCGTTCTCCCGCTGGACCGGCGGGATGCAGGCCGCATCCATGCTCCGGTCCGCCAGCGGGCTGAGGTACCGGACCGGCTCGTAAAATGTCACCTGCTGGTACTCCAGCAGCCGGGAGGCGGGGATGGCCTCCAGCTCCATGATGGCGAACTGCGCGTCCAGCAGCTCTGTGGGGTAGCCCAGAGAGAGTATGTCCCCGGTGTATTTGATGATATATTCCATGTGCGCCTCCTGTCCCAGCGGCGGGACAGTGGCTAACCGGCCCCGCCCGCATAGAATACTATATGGAAAGGAGGACTGCCGTTATGAATCCAGCTTACATAGACAGAGGCGATCTGCAAATTTTTGTCACAGCGGGGGAGGACCCCCAGCCCATTCCCGACGCACGGGTGCGCATCACGGACCCGGAGAATGGCCGGATTTTGGAGGAGGCCGTCACCGACGCCTCCGGCCAGACCCCATTTATCGAACTGCCCGCCCCGCCCATCGAGTTCTCGGTGGCTGAGGGGGAGTCGGAACAGCGGCCCTATGCCGTCTACAACGTTACCATCTCCGCCGGGGACCGGGAGACCCTCCACATCGGCGGCGTGGAGGTGATGCCCACAGGCCGGTCCATCCAGCGGGCGGCCCTGGCCCCCGCCCGGACCGGCGGGTTCAATGTGCGCAACCTGCGCCTGGCGCCCCATGCCCTCTGGGGCAATCCCGTGGCCCAGGAGCCGGAGGAGCAGGTCAAACCCCTGCCGGAACCGGGGGGCCTGGTGGTACTGCCGGAGCCGGTGATCCCGGAGTTCGTGGTGGTCCACGACGGACGGCCCGACGACGCCTCCGCCCCCAACTACTGGGTCCGGTTCAAGGACTACATCAAAAACGTGGCGTGCAGCGAAATTTATTCCACCTGGAAGACAGAGGCCATCAAAGCCAATGTCCTGGCGATCCTCTCCTTCACCCTCAACCGGGTGTACACCGAGTGGTATCGCGGGAAGGGGTACGACTTCACCGTCACCAGCTCCACCGCCTTCGACCAGTCCTTTTCCTACGGACGGACGATTTTTGAAGAAATCGGCGTGGTGGTGGACGATCTCTTCACCACCTACATCACCAAGGAGGGCATCGCCCAGCCCCTGTTCACCCAGTATTGCGACGGGCGGCGTGTCCAGTGCGGCGGGCTGAGCCAGTGGGGTTCCCAGGCCCTGGGCGAGCAGGGCTGGGACGCGGTGAGCATCCTGCGGAAATATTACGGCGCGGAGATCTATCTGAAAAGCGCGGAGCGTGTGGAGGGCGTCCCTCTGTCCTACGGCGGCGAGGTCCTCTCCCCCGGCAGCGAGGGGGAGGCGGTGCGGACTATTCAGGAACAGCTCAACCGTATCTCCCAGAACTATCCTGCCATTCCCAAAGCCCCGGCGGACGGGATCTACGGTCCCGCCACGCAGGCGGCAGTGCTGGAGTTCCAGAAAATTTTCCACCTGCCCCAGACCGGCAGCGTGGATTTTGCCGGGTGGTATGAGATTTCCAACGTCTATGTGGCGGTGACGAATATGGCGTAGCCAAGCAGAAATTCCCCCTTGACGAACAGGCCGTTTTGTCGTAAACTAAGTGCAGTTTTATTTTCAGCAAAGGCAGTGAAGAGAAGAGTAGGCGGTGAGATACGCAGTAGAGAGCCCGGACGGTGGAAAAGGGCGCGGAATGCACCGCTGAACATGGTCTCGGAGCCGCGCGCCGACTGGGGGCCTTCCCGCCCGCACAGGCCGCGACGGGCGCGCCCGTTACAGCGCCAGGGTATGGTTTCGTACCCGCTGAGGTCCCCGCCCCCAGGGCGCGGACGAACCAAGGTGGTACCACGGTTTTTTACAGCCGTCCTTGATGACGCTTCATCAGGGACGGCTTTTTGTACGTCCGCCGGCCCCGCTGCCCACAACGACAAGGAGGTTGTCCCATGCCAATCCGTATTCCCAACGAACTGCCCGCCGTCAAAACCCTGACGGGTGAAAACATCTTCGTTATGACCGAAACCAGGGCCATGACCCAGGACATCCGGCCCCTGCGCATTCTGCTGCTGAACCTGATGCCCACGAAGATTGCCACCGAGACCCAGCTCAGCCGCCTGCTGTCCAACACGCCCCTGCAGGTGGAGCTGGAGCTGATCTGTCCCCAGGGCCACATTCCCAAAAACACGCCCCAGGAGCACATGCTGGCCTTTTACCGCCACTTTGCGGACGTCAAGGACCGCAATTTCGACGGACTGGTCATCACCGGCGCGCCGGTGGAACACCTGCCCTTTGAAGAGGTGGAATACTGGCCGGAGCTGTGCGAAATCATGGAGTGGAGCAAGAGCCATGTCCACAGTACCTTCCATATCTGCTGGGGGGCGCAGGCGGGGCTGTACTACCACTACGGCATCCAGAAATATCCGCTGGAGCAAAAGCTCTTCGGCGTGTTCCCCCACGTGGTGGAGCGCAGGAGCAATATGCTTTTCCGCGGCAGCGACGACGTCTTTATGGTCCCCCACTCCCGGCACACCACCGTCCGCCGGGAGGATGTGGAGCAGGTCCCCGGCCTGAAAATTCTGGCCACGTCCCCGGAGGCGGGTATCTATGCCCTGTCCACAGAGAGCGGACGGCAGATTTTTATTACCGGCCACAGCGAGTACGATGCCCTTACGCTGGAACAGGAGTATCTGCGGGACAAGAACCAGGGCAAGCCCATTGCGCCGCCGAAAAACTACTATCCCAACGACGACGACACCCAGCCCCCCAGGGTGACGTGGCGGTCCTGCGCAAACCTGCTCTACAGCAACTGGCTGAATTATTTCGTCTACCAGACAACGCCGTTTGATATCAATGAGATTCAAGGGGCAGGGCGGGCGTGAGATCCATCTTCGTCAAAACGCACAGAAATGACGGGGCGGGCTGTGCAAAATTCTGAAAATTGACTGTGTTTCTTGACAACAGGGCAGAGAGGGATTATTCTAAAAGCAGCCTGTATTGTCATACGGGCATTCAAATCACGAGCTGCCCCGCCACTCCACAAAAATGGCGCGGCAGACTGACAAGAAAGGATGTAATCCGCGTAGGCGTGCGGTGCGGCAGTGTGGAGACCTGCCGTAAAGGCTTGGCGGCTCCGCTCCGCCCTGCCAAGGTGAGTATTGCGGAGGCATTCTCACTAACGCCTGGAACATGGCAACTGTTACCCTGAAAGGCGTCAAGAAGATCTATCCCCACAGCAGCGATGACAAGAAGAAAAAGAAGAAGGCCGGGGACGCTCCGGTAAAGAAGACCAACCTGCAGATCACCGACAAAGGCGTGGTCGCGGTGCAGGAGTTCAACCTGGACATCGCGGATCAGGAGTTCATCGTTCTGGTCGGCCCCTCCGGCTGCGGAAAGTCCACCACCCTGCGCATGGTGGCCGGTCTGGAGGAGATCAGCGAAGGCCAGCTGCTCATTGACGGCAAGGTCGTCAACGACGTGGCCCCCAAAGACCGCGATATCGCCATGGTCTTCCAGAGCTACGCCCTGTACCCCCATATGACGGTGTACGACAACATGGCCTTCTCCCTGAAGCTGAAGAAGGTACCCAAGGATGAGATCGACCGCAAGGTGAAGGAAGCCGCTGAGATTCTGGGCATCACCCAGTATTTGGAGCGCAAGCCCAAGGCTCTGTCCGGCGGCCAGCGCCAGCGTGTTGCCATTGGCCGCGCCATCGTCCGCGAGCCGAAGGTGTTCCTGATGGACGAACCTCTGTCCAACCTGGACGCCAAGCTCCGTAACGAGATGCGCGCTGAGATCATCAAGCTGCGCAAGAGAATCCATACCACCTTCATTTACGTCACCCATGACCAGACCGAGGCCATGACCCTGGGCGACCGGATCGTGATTATGCGGGACGGCTTCATTCAGCAGATCGGTACCCCCCAGCAGGTGTTTGATCATCCTGCAAACCTGTTTGTGGCAGGTTTTATCGGCACTCCCATGATGAACTTCTTTGACGCTAAGCTGGAGAAGGACGGCAAGGGCTACTATGCCAGCGTGTACGGCGCCCGCGTGGACCTGCCCGCCGGCATGCAGAAGACCCTCGCCAGCCGGAACACCGCTCCCCAGGATATTACCTTGGGCATCCGCCCAGATCACCTGGAGCTGTGCGGCGCAGGCGATGAGAACGCCCTGGCCGCTACGGTGGACGTTACCGAGCTGATGGGCAGCACCATCCATATGCACGTCAACATCTCCGGCAAGGATGCGATTGTCATCCAGCCCACCTTGGACCTGTCCAGCGAGCAGAAGACCAATCTCAGCTATGGCTCCAAGATTCATGTACATTTCCCCAGCAGCGTGGTGAATCTGTTCAGCAAGGCCGACGAGAAGAGCCTTCTGTAATAAAGTCCAGCCTGTTTCCTTTAATCCGAAGAGGGACCCCGGAGCTGCAGGCTCCGGGGTCCTTTGCTCAACAATTTTCGTTACCGTTCGGTGGGCTTTTCACTTGCCGGTGGGAAATTGTGCTATAATAAAAAGAGGTGAGGGGCGTGTCTGAACTGAGACGAAATTTTAAGGACAGCGTATTTACATTCCTGTTCAGTGACCCAAAATATGCCAGGGAGCTGTATCTGTACCTGCACCCGGAGGATACGGACGTGACAGAAGAGGAATGCCGGCTGGTGACAACAAAGAATATTCTCGCCATTGGCCAGTATAACGACTTGGGGATTCAAATCCGGGATAAACTGATTCTATTGGTAGAGGCCCAGAGCGTATTTTCCGTTAATCTGCCGCTGCGGCTGCTGATCTATCTGGCAAAAGCATACAAGGACTATATTGTTGAGAATGAGCTGTCCCTGTATTCCACAAAAGCGGTCAGAATCCCCAGGGCTGAGCTGTATGTGGTTTATACCGGTCTGGAGAAAAATCTCCCCGATACCCTGCGGCTGTCCGACCTGTGCGGCGGCGAGGGCAGCGTAGAGGTGACTGTAAAAATTCTGCGCGGCGGGGACGGCAGTATTCTGGGACAGTATGTGTCATTCTGTCAGATTGCAGATGAGCAGCGGAAATTGTACGGCAGGACGAGCGAAGCGATTCGGGAGACAATCCGCATTTGCCAGGAGCGGGATATTCTGATTCCTTTCCTGGCTTCCAGACGGAAGGAGGTTATTGATATTATGGAATTATTATTCAGTCAGGAAGAGGTTTGGGAGATGACCCGCCGGGAAATTGCCCGTGATGCCAGAGAAGATGGCCTCCAAAAAGGAATACAGGAGGGACGGCTGGTAGGACATCGGGAAGGGCGTCGAGAAGGACGTCGAGAAGGACGTCGAGAAGGACGGCTGGAGGGGCGTCAGGAAGGACGGCTGGTAGGACGTCAGGAAGGGCTTCAGGAAGGCGCAGCTAATCGTGACCGGCTCTACAGTGAGCTGCTGAAACATTTGGAACCTTTAGGGCGCACCGGCGAGCTGCTTGCTGCCATAACAGATCGATCAAAGCTCGCCGCTCTTGCAAATGAATTTGGCCTTCAGCTTTGACAAGCAAAATATATACAGATAACAGCAAGCCGGCTTTTAGGGGCCGGCCTGCTGTTGTTATTTATATTGCGGACCCGCCAAACGGCGGCGCGGCATTTCCAAATTTCGCCAAAATTTGATATATAAATTGACAACGTCCCTCTTACGGGAGTATAATTCTACATATACCTGGTCCTACATGCCCAACATAAAAAAGGAGGAAAACTATGGATGTCATCATGCGTTTCCTGCCGGCAATCATCACTGCCGCGATCTTGCTGCTGCTGTTTTTTATCGGCTACCTGAAGGCGCCCCCCGACACCGCCTATATCATCTCCGGTCTGGGCCGCAAACGCATCCTCATCGGAAAAGCCGGCTGGCGCATCCCCTTTTTTGAGCGGGTGGATAAGCTCTCCCTGCGGATTATGCAGGTAGACGTCAAAACCAGCGAGGCCGTACCTACCAACGAGTTCATCAATGTCATCGTGGACGGTGTCGCCAACGTAAAAATCAGTTCCGATCCGGAGCTGCTCCACTTGGCCGCCGAGGCCCTGCTGGGCAAGCGTCCTGAGGAGCTGGTCAGTCTTGTGACCCAGGTGCTGGAGGGCAATATGCGTGAGATTGTCGGCTCTGTGGGCCTGAAGGAGATGGTCCAGGACCGGCAGGGCGTGGCCCGGAAAATCACAGAAAACGTGGTGCCGGATATGCGTAAGCTGGGGCTGGAGGTCGTCAACTTCAACATCCAGAATTTTAAGGACGGCGCGGGTACCATTGAAAATATGGGTATCGACAACGTGGAGCAGATCCGCAAGAACGCCCAAATCGCCAAAGCAAACGCCCAGCGCGACATTGCCATTGCCACCTCCAACGCCCAGCAGGAGGCCAACGCCATCAAGGTGCAGGCGGAAAAGATGATCGCTGAGCAGGACGCCGCCCTGGCCATCCAGCAGGCGGAAATGAAGGTAAAAGCCGACACCAAGAAGGCGGAGGCGGACGCCGCCTACTCCATCCAGCAAGAGACACAGCGCAAGACCATTGAAGTCACCCGCGTCAACGCGGACATTGCCCGAAAGGAGAAGGAAGCGGAGCTGGCAGAGAAGGAAATCGCTCTGAAAGAGCGGCAGCTGGACGCCGAGGTCCGCAAACAGGCCGACGCCATGAAGTACAAGGCGGAGAAAGAGGCGGAAGCCGAGCTGGTCCGCCGTCAGCGGGAGGCGGAAGCAAAAGCTTATGAGGCTGTGAAGGAAGCCGAGGCCCGAAAAGCCGCGGCAGAAGCGCTGCGCTTCTCTATGGAACAGGAGGCGGAGGGCATCCGGGCAAAGGGGCTTGCGGAGGCAGAGGCCATTGAAAAGAAGGCGGAAGCCCAGAAGAAGATGGGCGAGGCGTCGGTACTGGAGATGTATCTGGACGCACTGCCGGAGGTGGTGAAGAACGCCGCCCAGCCCCTGGCCCAGACCGACCGCATTATTATGTACGGCGACGGCAACTCCACCCGTCTGGTAAAAGATGTCATGACCAGCGCCGGACAGGTCATGGACGGCGTGCGGGAATCCACCGGTCTGGATTTGAGCGCACTGCTGGCAGGCGTGGTAGGCGGCAGTGTGGCGGCGTCCCGGCCTGTGACAGTGGAGGTCAAGAAGGAACAGGCGGATGAAACGCCGGAGGCGAGAGCTGCCGCCGGTCAGGAAGCCGGTCCGGAAAAAGAAGTATAATCAGCCGGGGACGTGCGTACACTCCCCGATAGAGACCATCAAAAACGGAGGACCCGCCATGGACGAACAAAGACTGCTGGAAACGGCATTGGACTTGGGCTTTGCCAACGCTGCCCTGATAGATACAAAGGACCTGGTTTTTATGCCTGCCTTCCGCCCGCTGTGTGAAGAAAATCTGTGCGGGAAATATGGGGTGAACTACGCCTGCCCGCCGGACTGCGGAACGGTAGAGGAGATGCGTCAGAAGGCGCTGCGCTGGCCGCGGGCGTTGGTGATGCAGACCATGTGGGACATTGAGGACCCCTTGGACGACGGCCTGATTAAACCCGCCAAGGGACAGCACAACCGTCTGACCCGCGAGCTGATAAACCAAGCGGGCGCGCCGGGACTGATGATCGGCGCCAGCGGCTGCAGTCTCTGCACGCCCTGCGCCATTACAGAGGGCAAGCCCTGCCGTTTTCCAGACCTGCAATACTCCTGCATGTCCGCTTACTGCATCTTTGTACAGGATCTGGCGGAGCGGTGCGGCCTGGAGTACGACTGCGGACCGGGCGTGACCGCATTTTTCAGTATGTACTGCTTTGATCCGGGCTGACAGAGAGTATTTTTAATATTTTTCACATGAAAACAGGGTCGGCAATTCCAGCGTTGAATTGCCGGCCCTGTTTTTGGGCCTATTCCTGTGCCTACAGGTTTGCAAAGATATCCACCTGCTTTTGCAGCTCGCCTACGATCTCCTGATTGGTATCCATACCGGCGGCAATCCCTGTCATATCCTCCGCCAGGACACGGGTGCTGCTGGTGACGCCGGTGACGCCGCCGACGGCGCTCTCCACAGCGCCGGAGATTGCGGAAATGGACAGCGCAATTTCGGACATAGCCGACTGGAGCCTGCTGGCCTGCTGGTTAAAATCCCCCATCGAACGCTCCAGATAGGCGGCGTCGCTCCGGTACTGCTGCCCGGACTGTACGGACCGCTCCAGCTGGGTCAGGACCGCCTGCCCCAGATAGTCTGCCAGTTCCTGCGCGCTGCTGGCAAGATAGTGCACCGCCCCAGTGACCACCTCGCTTACCTCCTGGATATGGCTGGCGGTCTCGGCGCAGGAGTCGGCCAGGCGGCGGATTTCCCTGGCCACCATAGCGAATCCCTTTCCCGCAGCCCCGGCGCGGGTGGCCTCAATGGAGGCGTTTACGGCGATGAGGTCTGTGGAGGAGGAGATGGAGAGGATATCCTTGGTCAGATTACCAATCCGGTCCACGTTCCGGCTCTGCTGGATGGCCTGCCGGAGCAGCTCCATAATTTCCTCCGTCCTGGCCCGTACCACCTCCATCTCCTCGTGGGCGGACTGCTCCATCTCCTCCGCCCGGCCCCGCATTTCCACGGAATAGGCGGTGATGGCGGAACACTCCTCCGCCATGCTCACCGTGTCGCTCTGGGTGCCGGATGCGCTGGCGGTAATCGCGGCGGTGTTTCCGGCAATCTCCTGCAGGGCGGCGGAGAGCTGTTCGGTAAGATGGGAGAGCTCCCGTGCGCTGCTGCTGGAGGTACGGGTTCGCCTGCGGACCTCGCCCACAACGCCGCTGATGCGCTGGGAGCTGTCCTGCAGGGTACCCATCGCGTCCTGAATCGGCGCGATGACGTATTTCCGTATGATTCCCAGAGCCGCCCACACCAGGAATACCCCTGCGGCCAGCGTCGCTGCGCTGGTGACGAGGGAGGCGGCATATACACGGAAAAGACGTCCCCGCGCCGCTTCCGCCTGTGCGCTGACCGAGGCGGAGAGGGCGTCCAGACTGTTCTCCGCAGCGGCGCTTCTGGTGGAGACGTCCCCGTTGGCCACGGCATAGGCCGCCTGGGTCCTGCTGTCGGCGCTGGCGCTGACCAGATGGACCAGGGCATGCTTAAAGGCGTCGTAATCTTCCAGCAAGGTGCGGTAGACCGCGCCGTCGTCCTCGGAGACAAAGACCTCGTAGTCCGCCAGCTTCTGGTCCAGCTCCTTTTCACTGGCTTTGATTTCCTGCACCAGCGTAATCATGGTGGCGTGGTCCGCGGCCACGATATGGCTGAGGGCCAGCCGGTGAATGTTCATCATGGAGCGGCGGATCTCCTCCAGCTGCGCCTCGCTGACCATATATTCGTCGACAATGGTCCCGGCGTTGGCGTGGACATTGTTGATGCCGAAGACCGCCAGGAGATTGGACAGCAGCGTAATCAGACCCAGCAGGAGAATGGGCATAACCAGCCGCTGCTGCAGAGTAAGCTTGCCTTTCATCATGTTTCCTCCCCAAATAAATTCCATTCGGACGGCCCGGCCTACCGCGCCGTCACGGCCTCCGTCATGCGGTCCAGCTGGGCCTGGAGGGATGCGCCGGAGGGATTCCCCTGGGCGCAGTTCCCGGCAAACTCTGTCACCGGGTCCCAGAACTTGCCGCCCACCCGCTGGAGCTGGGAAAACTCCGATTGAGCCAGCAGCGCGGCAATGGCCGGGGAGTCCTGCACCTCCGGGGAGCCTGCGGCGTTGATATTGGCGGGACCCTGTCCCCGCATCTGGAAGCGCAGCCGCTGGTTTTCCTCGCTGGTAATCCACTCCGCCAGACGCGCCGCCCATTCCGGGTGTTGGGAGTAGGCGTTGACGCCGATGAGTTTACAGCCGGAAAAGGAGGCCATCTGTACCTGACGGCCTGCGCAGGTATATGTAGGGAGCTTGGCGGCCCCGGCATTCTCGCCCCACGCCTCCTGAATGGCCACCGCATTCCAAACGCCGCTGATACCAGCGATGACGGAGCCGTTCTGCACGCCCTCCAGGAACTCGGTATCCGTCCGGCTGGCAAATCCCGGACTGGCGGCGGCGGACAGCATGGCCTGGGCCACGTCCACGCCGGTAATGGGGCCGTCCGTGCTGTTCCAGGTGCAGTAATTGGTGATACCGTCCTCGTTAAGCCCGACTTCCAGACCGGTGTTGCCGAAAAAGGCATACACATACCAGGCGGAGGACCAATCCATGGTCATCAGCTTGCCGGCCTCTGCCGCCGCCGCCAGAATCCGGTCCAGGCTCTGGATGTCCTCCTGGGTGAAATACGCCTTGTTGTAGTAGAGGAAGTAGCCGTTGTCCGCTGTCAGGGGGTAGGCGTACAGCGTATTTCCCACACTGGCGGCATCCACTGCGGCAGAGAGATTTGCAGCGCGGATTTCCCCGGCGTTTTCGATGGGGTCCAGCCCTCCGGCGGCGGCCAGGGCGGCAACCTGGTCGTCGGCAAAGGCGAACACATCCGCGCCGTTTTCCAAGTCTCCCAACAGGATATCCTTGCAGTTGGATTCGCTCTGGGGCTGGAAGGTAATGCGGAAGCTTGCCTCGCCGGCGTAACGGGACTGGAAGGAGGCGAAAATTTCCTGAAGGAGGGCTTCGTCCTCCTCTGCGCCCCAGACGGTCAGGGCAACCGTCTCACTTTCCGTTCCGGCGATCTCCGCCGGCGGCGTTTTCTCGCCGCAGGCGGACAGCAACAGCAGCATTCCCATGGTTAAAAGCAGAAAAAAGGAGGGCTTCTTCATGGTATCAGACCTTTCCTGTTAATTCCAGCAGCCGTGTATTTGGCGCGTTCACAGCTGAGCGTCAGACATTATACCACACTTCCATTTTCCTGGCAAGCCGCTCCCCCGGTTGCTTTTGGGAATAATTTATAGTATTCTTAACAGACGGCTGGCGCAGAATTGCACCGCGTCCCCCGTCAGGACCGGTAGGACTGGCCAGCCGCGAGAGCAAAGGAGGAGAAGCATATGAGCGGCAACAGAGAAAAAATGCACACCGGCGAGCTGTACGAACCCTATGACCCGGAGATCATGGCGTGGCAGCTCCAGCGGCTGAACAGGCTGTACGACTTCAACATGACCCGCCCCACAGAGCTGGACAAGCGGGAATCGCTGTTGAAGGAGATGCTGGCAGAAATCGGGGAGGGCTGTTACATCGAGCCGCCCTTCCACGCCAATCTGGGGGGCGCGCACGTCCACTTGGGGAAAAACGTCTATGCCAACTTCAATCTCACCTGCGTGGATGACACCCACATCTACGTGGGCGACTGCACCATGTTCGGTCCCAACGTCACCCTGGCTACCGCAGGCCACCCCATCCTGCCGGAGCTGCGGGAGAGGGGCCTGCAGTACAACATGCCCATCCGTATTGGCCGGAACTGCTGGCTGGGCGCGGGGGTCATCGTACTGCCGGGCGTAACCATCGGAGACAATGTGACGGTAGGCGCGGGCAGCGTGGTCACACGGGACCTGCCGTCCAATGTGGTGGCGGCTGGCAGCCCCTGCCGGACACTGCGGGAGGTGGGGAGCCGGGACAGGGAGTATTACTTCCGGAACCGGAAAATTGACAGCAGCCTCCTGTAGGCAAAAAAATCCGGGGTCCCCTGCGCCGTCCCGGCGGGGGAACCCCGGATTTTTCGGAGAGAGAACCGGACTACCTGCCTCCCTTCACCTGTACAATCTTTTTGTCCTCGATTTTGTAGATGAGGTCGCACTCGTTGGCCAGGCTCATGTGGTGCGTGACCATCAGCAGCGTCTTACCGGCCCGGATTTGGCGGATGGAATCAATCACCGCCCGTTCCGTCTCCATGTCCAGAGCCGCGGTGGCCTCGTCCATCACCAGCAGCTCAAAGTCCTTGTACAACGCCCGCGCCAGGGCAATCCGCTGACGCTGTCCGCCGGAGATGGCGGTCCCGTTCTCTCCGATGAGGGTATGGACGCCCTCCGGCATTTTCTGAACGTCCTCCCAAATCTGCGCGCACTTCAAACAGGACTCCACCCTGCCGCTGTCAATGTCGGCGTCATCCGAGAAAAACGCCACGTTGCGCTGTACCGTCTCGCCGTTTAGATAGATCGTCTGCGGGATGTAGCTGACCAGTTCTCCCAGGCTGGCCCGGCAGGGACCGTCCCCGTCGGTCTGGGAGACGATGTCGTAATCGTCGAAATAGATGCGCCCCCCCTGGGGCTTCAGCAGGCCCAGGATCAAGTCCAGAAAGGTGGTCTTTCCCACGCCGGAGGCTCCGATGACGGCGATGGAGCCGCCCACCGGGATGTCAATGGACGCATCCTCAAATATTTTCGTCCGCTCATTGTACCCAAAGGTCAGGTTCCGGACGGAAAGCCCCTGTTTGAACGTAGGAACCTTCTGGCGGACCGCCGCCGAACGCCGCTCCTCCTCCTTCAGCTCTTCATACCTGGAGACCATCTCTTTCAGCTTGACAAAGGGTTTCCGGGCAAATTCCACGTTGTACATCCCGCTGAGAATGCTGTATATCATCGGCAGCATCCGGATGAGGGCGGTGATATATGTCGCCATCGGCGTGAGAAGCGCAGGAAGATTGGAACCGGCAGTCAAAATAACCGCAAGTACCGCAAATATGGCGCACATGGCGGAATTGCGCAGAATCAGGATGACGCCGTTGGACTCATAGTGATATCTGCTCTGTACCTGCGCATACGCGCTGCTGGCCTGCTGGTATTTTCCCAGGACAAAGGCGGACCTGTCGTCTATCTTCATCTCCTTGAAAGAACCGTATGCAATGGTAATCTGGGCGTTGGCCCGGATAGCGTACTCCCTGCTTTTTGCGCCGTAAGCGTTCATCCGGTCCCGCGTCCAGAGGTATTGTCCGGCCATAATCAACACCAGCAATATGCTGCTGGCTACGCCGAGCCAGCCGGAGACATAGATCAGCACCGCCCCGTATCCGGCCAGGGTAATGCCGCTGACCAAAATGTCGATGCAGAGAGGGACAATCTGGATGCTGGTCACGGTATCCTGCCGGACCATAGTCAACGCCTGTATAGCGTCCTTTTCATAGTGGGACCGCAGGTCCTCTTTAATCAGAGCCTCATAAATTTTGACCGACAGCTTTTGTGCGCCGCCGTATGTAATGCGGTTGGAAAGCCTGCTTTTGTACAGCTCCAAAAAGCATTTCGCGATGGACACCGCCATCATGCACAGCGTAAAGGCAATCAGTCCTGCGCCGGCCTGCCGGGCGGCCTGGTCGATGATATACACAATGGCGGAAAAACTGAAGATATCCACCGCCAGGGAGACGAGGCTGAGCGCGGCCAGTATCCTCCAGCCGCCCCGCTCCTGCTGTTCCAGCAGGCCCGTCAGATACCGGAACATGCCCGGCACACTCTCGTTCCGGTCTTTTTTCTGCTTCAAGTCGGATTTCACCATCTCTGTCAAATCACTCCTCCGCTCAGTGTTTTCCGAAACCGGCGGCCCACCGCCTTTTTCAACCCGCCCCAAACAGCAGACAGAATGTTTTCCACAGCCTTCAGCAGCCGGTACAGCGGGCGGCAGAAAAAGCAGGAGGCAAACAGCAGTCTGACAAACAGATCAGCCCGGCGGTAGAGGGGATGCGCCCGCTCTGCCCGCTCCCGTTCCCGCAGTCTTTTGCAGCCCTCCTGGTCCTGGAGCTTTTCCAGCAGCAGAAAACTTCTCATAATCTGGGAGAGCGTCAGATTTTCCCATGTCAGCGCAAAGTCCGGGCGGCTCTTCTGCCACTCCAGGTCCCGGATTCGCCGGCAGCTCTCCAAATACATCTTCCCGCCAATAATCCGCGCGGACTTTGTTGCATTGGCCGGATGCCACCGGTAGCAGTACCATGCCGCGGGGGAGTAGGCAAGGGAGGGCTGTTTGCAGATCAAGTTGTAAAGAAACCAGGTGTCCTCCCCGTTGATGAGCTCCTCGTCAAAGCGCAGGTCCCCCACCAGATCCCGCCGGATCAGCTTTCCGCCAATTCCGGCCAGCTGGTTGATGTACGTCTGATGGAACCACACCTCCGCCTCCGCTCCCTCCGCCAGCAGCCACCGGGGCCGCTCCAGCGGCATCTCCGCCAGGGCCTGTTCCAGATGCTCTGCCTTGCGATACTCGCAGAAGGCTATTCCTGCGCCGCGCTCCTCCATTTGCCGGAGCTGTTCCTCTAACAGCAGGGGATGAATGGCGTCGTCGCAGTCCAGGAAAAAGACATATTCGCCCGCTGCCAGTTCCAGGCCGCGGTTTCTGGCCGCAGACACCCCGCCGTTCTCCTGACAGTACAGCTTGATTCTGTCATCGTCCCGGCCCAGTTCCCGGCAGACGTCCGGCCCCCGGTCCGTGGAACCGTCGTCGATCACGAGAATTTCCAGGTCCCGGTGCGTCTGCCGCGCCGCCGACAACAGGCACGGCTGTATAAATGCTTCGCCGTTGTACAGGGGAATGATGACCGATATTTGTGCCATAGAAACGCCGCCTCCCCAAGCAAGAATATAACGCCTGTTTATGGGGTTCCCAAAACAATTATTCTTGTCAATGGCAATAACTATCTTACCAGAAGCTGCGCCGTTTTGCAATGCTGTCTTACCAGAATATTTGTGAATTCCTACGACAGCCGCGACACCCTGATTTTCAGAGTGCCGCGGCTGTCTAGGCAATTGTCTTCTAGCTTAGATATTCCAGAATTGCCGCTGCGTTATCCGCTCTCCCGGCGCGGCAAGGCAAAATTCTCCGTCGAACTCATGCAGCAGCAGTTTTTCCAGCGCCCGTACGGTACCCTGCTGGCGGCTGTACGCCAGTCCAAGCGACGCCGCATCCGACTGAGCGGCCCCCTCGCAGGACGCCAGGTCGTATCCCCCGGTGTCCACCAGCCGCAGCCAGCGGTACCCGGACAGCATAGCCCGCTGGATTTTTGCGGCCTTTTTTTCTCCGTAGATACGGCGGTATCTCTCCATTTCCCGCACAATATAGCGGTCGGAGATCATCCACTGACGGGTAAAATACAGACTGCGGCTGTCGCCGAGATGCCGGTTCTCCGGCTCCAGGGCCAGCAGAAGCCGTACGCAGTCGTCGAATCTTGGCACAGCAACGGCGGCTGTCCTGCTGCCCACGCCGTCCAGCGCGCCGCCGCAGTAAGCCATCCCCAGCAGGATGAGACGGCAGGTTCCCTCCCGCCGGTCAATTTCCTCCTGCACGGCGGCCCGCAGGATTCCAGGGGAATCGTGCAGCCCCTTGTCCAGCCACACGGTTTCCGGCGCGCGGCCTGTCCGGGCCATAGCCAGCTCCAGTTCGTCCCGAAGCATCCCGCAGGCAATCAGTAGTTCACCCATGGGCCGCACGCGCTAACAGCCGGTATAAAAATCCGCTGCAGCCTGATAGAAAGCGTCAATGTTTTCCCACTTGGCAATCGGCGGAATATCGCAGCCGGAGGAAATGACAAAGTTGGGCGCGTGACAGCACTCCCGCATGACGTTCAGCGTCTCCTCGCGGATGGTATCGGGGGCGCCGAAGGTGAAGGTAGCCGGATTGACATTGCCCATGCAAAGCAAGTGGTCCGGGCAGAGGGAGACGGCCTCCTTCATGGAGATCGCGTTGCCGAAGTGGTATCCGGCAGCGCCTACCCGCAGGATCGAGTCCATCATCAGCATGGTATTGTTGCCGCAGTTGTGGTAAATAACGATAAAGTCGTCCTGCTGCACGGCGTCCACAATCCGTTTGACGTAGGGCTCGGAGAAATCGACCGCCATCTTGGGCGACAGCAGGCCGGTCAGCGGCTCTGCCATGACGATGCCGTTGGCCCCGGCGTCCTGGTACGCCTTGGCATAGGAAATCAGGAACTGCGTACACTTTTCCATCACGGTGTGTACCAGCTGGGGATTTTTCTTGCACGCCTTCATGGCCTGCGCGGTACCGAGAAGACGTCCGGCCAGAGAGTAGGGACCGATAATGCCCGCCAGAACGGGACGGTCTGTAATCAGCTCCACCGAGCGGGACATAGCGTCCAGATAAATCCGGGTGCGGCCTGCGCCAACCGCAGGCGCCGCCAGCCGGCCGGCCTCGTCCTGATTGTTGACCAGGCAGCCGATGACAGCCGGAACCTCGTCGTCGTTGACAAGGATTTCCGCGCCGAAGGACTCCGCCTCCAGGGACAGGTCCATCATACTCACCGCCGCCAGGGAATCGTTCCGGTCGGCCAGCAGCTTCATGGCCTTTGCCTGCGTTTCGCTGTCGCTGATGAGTTCCTTCACGGTGATGCCCAGCAGTTGAATCACCGGGAAAGTCAGGATTGGCATCGGCTTCTTGACAGAACCTGCAATCACCTCATCCTTCCATGCACGCATGTTTCGTTTCATGGTAAATGCCTCCCATAGTATTTTGAATAAAAATTTTCCATGCTCTTCCCAGCGGCCAGCATATCAGAACAGCCGCTCCCCCTGACCGGCGGAGCGGCTGCTGCGGGACGCTTAATACTTCATTTTCAGACCAATGCGGCCAACCTCGTCCTTGACCTTGCCATACATGTCCAGCCACTCCTGCGCCGGCTCGACCTTAATGGGATCGTACGCCTCCAGGAAGCTCTTGCCGATGGGACGCTTGTCAAGATAGGACACATAGTGTTTCTGGAATTCCTTAATCATTTCGTTGGCGTCCTTCCGGGACACGCCTGTGGCTGCGTGGGCGATTTCGCCGTTGAAGCGGGCCTCCAGACCGGTTACGTGGAGGACCTCCACGCCCACGGCGGAGCGCACGCCGTCGATACGGGCGGTACCGGAGACGGTGGCCGCAGCAGCCATGGCGGCGCACTCATACAGCAGGCTCTCGGTCATGGGGCCGGAGACGGGGGAGGTCATGACGGTGGTCAGCAGGTGCGTGTTGCGGTTGACGGCCTGCTGTGCCGCGCTGACAGCCCAGATCAGCTCAGGCGCGGTATCGCAGTTATAGAACGGATGGGTGGGGCAGATGGAGAAGGTGGTAGCCATATTGACCACGCACTCCATCACGATGCCCGCCACCGCGCACACGGCAACGCCCTCCGCGCCGCCGGCGTAGCCGCCCAGGATGGGATTGTAAAAGCTGTGGATGATACAGCCGGTTTTCACCAGATGGGCCACCTTGATAAGAAGGCCGTAGTTGGTCTTCAGCTCGCTGACAAAGCAGGTGTGGTGCCAGTCGCACTGGGGGAAGCCGCCGTAGGAGGAGCCGGAGAGCTCGCCGATTTCGGACACGGCGTTCTCCACCACGCCGATGCCAATGCCGGGACGGCCCGCCCGCTGGGCCGCGGACTTGATCAATTCCACCTCGCGCCAGGCCAGAAGGACCTCCCAGGGACTGCGGGTCTTGGGGGTGCGGCCATGGGTGGTAAAGAAATTGCAGCCTACGATGGAGTCGATAACCGGCTCTTTGGCGTAGCTCTCCATAACGGCGGAGAACCACTCCTCCGGGATAGGCGCGCCGAAGCCGCCGCCCACGATTTTCGGCGTCACAGGGTCCTCCGGACGGCGGGTGACGATGGTACACTGATCCAGGCCGGAGCCGATGGTCAGGGCGTCTGGCGCCCAGCGCAGGGCCTGCAAAATCTCCTCTTTGCTGAATACCATCCGGGTATGGGTGTCGGTGCAGTACACGCCGGCGGCGCTGGCCAGCTCCAGGCCGGCCTCAAAAAAGCGGTCTGCCAGATCGTCGTCTGTAATAATGGCCTCGTTCCGGTCATATTTCAGGTCGTACTTTTTAATCAGGCTCCGGACGGTTTTGGAAATCAGCTTGTCGAATTCCTTTTCCTCCATTACGGGGCCGTTGTCCATACGGTCCAGGACCGTGAGCAGTCTGGTATGTGATTTCATTTTCTCAGCCCGCCTTTCTCTCGGCCATTATTTTCCGGCAAAGTTCCACCGCTTCGTTGGCGTCGTTGCTGTAGCCGTCCGCACCGATGGATTCGGCCCATTCGGCGGACACCGGGCCGCCGCCTACGATCACCTTGTACTGATCGCGGATGCCCAGGCCCTCCATCGTCTTGAGCACGTCCACCATATAGGGCATGGAGGTGGTCAGGAGGGAGGAGAGGGCGATAATATCCACGTTTTCCCGCTTGGCGGTTTCAATGAAGGCGTAGGGAGCGACGTCGTTGCCCAGATCAATCACCTCGTAGCCATTGACTTCAAGGAGGGTAGCGACGATATTCTTGCCAATGTCGTGGACGTCGCCCTGGACAGTGCCGATGGCCACTTTTCCGGCGCTCTCGGAATCGTTGGAGGAGCTGAGCAGGTGGGCGCGGATTTCGTCCTTGACGGCCTTGGCTACATCGGCGGACATAATCAGGTCGGGCAGGAAGATTTCCAGCTTGGAAAATTTGTCGCCCACATCGTCCAGGATCGGCACAAGGCATTTTTGTACGATGTCCAGCGGATCGGTACCGTTCTCGATTTCCGCGCGGGTAATCTCGACGGCCTCCTCCTCCTCTCCTTCCAAAACGCACTCCATCAGTTTGTCATAATACTGTTCCATAGTTACCCTTTTCCTTTCTTATTTTTTCAATGGCGGGGACGTATGCTGCGATGTCCGGTTTTGGCGGATTCACCCAAAAAAGGGCTTTCTGCTCACAGCATACCATACATTCTACACAAATGTCAAACCTGCTTTTGCAGCGTTTTCCCGCTTGTTTTGCCGGTTGTATTACTCATAGGGGCGGGCCGGACCCGCTTTCGCCGCCGCGGGGGGCGTTTGGGGGCCCGTGCGGCGGACTTCAAGGGGGGCGGCGGGCGCAATACAGTCATACTCATTCATGAAAAAATTTTTTCTTGAGAAGACCGGCGTCCCGGAACGCGGCAAAGAGCGTATGGGGCGTCATCGGCGCGCGGTTGACCGCCACGCCGGTGGCCTGCAGAATGGCGTTGCGGATGGCCGGGGCCGGCGAACACGCCGGCGGCTCCCCCAGAGCCTTGGTTCCGTACGGGCTGGTGGGCTCCGGATTTTCCACAAAGACCGCCTGTAAATGGGGGTGGTCCATAAAAGTGGACAATTTATAGTCCAGCAGATTGTTGTTCAGAGGCCGTCCCGTCTTCCCGTCAAAGAGCAGCTGTTCCGACAGGCCGTAGCCGATGCCCATGGACATGCCGCCGTGGACCTGGGCCTCCGCCAGCGCGGGATTGATCAGCTTGCCGCAGTCGTGGACATTGACAATGTTCAGCAGCTTCACCTGGCACAGGGGAATATCCACCTCTACCTCGGCAAAGGTGCAGCCGAAGGAATAGGCGTTGTTCTTGACCTGATACGTGCTCTCCGCCGTGATGTGCTGGGAGTGTTCCAGACTGTACAGCGTCTCCGTGGCCAGCTCGCCCAGGGTCATCAGCTCCCGCCCGTCGGAGATGCGGACAATCCTTCCGTCGATCAAATCCAGATTCGCCTTTGCCTGCCGCGTCAGCTCCACGGCGCAGGTCAGAATTTTATCCCGCAGAATCCCGCCCGTCTGCCGCAGTGAGAAGCCTCCGACATAGGTCTGCCGGGAGGCATAGGCCCCGGAGCCGTAGGGGGTGATGTCGGTGTCCTGGGTGGACACAATATGTACGTCTTCAAAGGGAATCCCAATCGCGTCCGCCGCCATCTGCGCGAAGACGGTGTCGCAGCCCTGGCCGATCTCCGTCTCGCCGGTCTGGACCTGGACAGACCCGTCCTGATTGAGGACCATCCGGCAGGAGGAGGACTCCAGGGCGATGGGCCATACGGCGGTATTGTACCAGAACAGCGCCATGCCGACTCCCCGCCGCACCGGGCCGGTCTGGTTTTCATATTCCCGCCGTTTCCGCGTATAGTCAATGGCCGCCATGCCCTTGTCCATTGTCTCGCGGAAGGAGTCATAGTAATTTTCGTTCTTGCTGAAGGGATCGAAGAACCCCTTCGGCATGACAATCTGGCGGCGGTACTCCACAGGGTCCCGGCCCAAGGCGCGGGCAATTTCGTCTATGTGGCTCTCCTCGGCCCACATCACCTGCGGCGTACCGTAGCCCCGCATAGCGCCGCCGGAGGGGCGGTTGGTGAAGGCTGTCCAGGCGTCCCCCTCCAGATTAGGGCAGGGATACAGCTCCGGAAACGCGCTCATGCCCTTTTCCACCACGCCGTGTCCGTGGGAGATATAGGCCCCCTGATTGGAGAAATACTCCGCTTTCCGGGCGGCCAGAGAGCCGTCGGGCCGCACCCAGGAGATGAGATGGGTGCGGATGGCGTGGCGCACCCGGTTTGTGACAAAGGTATCCTCCCGCGGGCAGTCCACCTTCACCAGCCGTCCCCCCAGCCGGGTAGTCAGCCAGGCGCACAGCGGCTCATACAGCGCGTCCTGCTTGTTGCCGAAGCCGCCGCCGATATAGGGCTTGATAATCCGCACCTTCCCCCACGGCACGCCCACGGCCTGGGCGCAGATCCGGCGGATGATGTGGGGAATCTGCGTGGAAGCCGTGACGATAATCCGTCCGTTTTCCATATAGGCGGTGCAGATATTGTTTTCCAGGTGGCAGTGCTGGACGGTGGGGGTGTCGTACCAGCCCTCCACGCGCATCAGACCCGGCTCCTGGACGGCGGCGGCGTAATCCCCTCTGCGAATCTGGGAATGCCCCACCACGTTGCCCGGATACCGCTCATGCAGCTGGGGGGCGTCCGGCGCGAGGGCCTCCTGCGCATCCAGCACAAAGGGATATTCCTCGTACTCCACCCGCACCAGCCGCGCGGCCCGGGCCGCCGAGACCTCGTCCTCCGCCACGACAACGGCGATATCCTCGCCGTAATAGCGCACGTGCCGGGCCAGCAGCAGCCGGTCTGCCACGTCCTGATGGGCCGGGTCGGTGGACCAGGGGTGTCCGGCGGTGGGGAAATAATTTTCCGGCACGTCAAAGCAGGTGAAGACCCGCACCACCCCCGGCATTTTTTCCGCCGCGGCGGTATCAATTGACTTGACCATGCCGTGGGCAATCCGGGCATGTACCAGCCGGGTTGCCAGGGCGCGGCGTCCGCAGAGATCGTCGGTAAACTGGGCGCGGCCCGCCGCCTTGTCGTAGGCGTCCACGCGGATTTTGCTCTGTCCTGCGCTGCTGCTCATAGTTCTCAGCCTCCTTTATATGTGGGTGGAAATCACCGGGGCGGGGGAAAGTTCATGGACTCAATATACCGCTTGCGGAAAAAACTGCTGACAGACAGCTCCACCACCTGGGCGGCGGCGGCGATCTGCCGGGCCTCCTCGGCCAGACCGGCGGATTGCAGGATACGGCACGCGCCGGTACCAGCCGCGTTGCCGATGGAGACCGTCCGTCCGGACAGCCCCTCCGGCAGAAGGCCGATGCGCTCGGCGGACACCGGGTCCATCCAGCTGCCGAAGCCGCCGCAGAGGATAATGCCGTCCAGCTGGCCGTATTCGATCCCGGCGGCGTCCAGCAGGGCGTCGATCCCCCCGCGGACCGCCCCCTTTGCCAGCTGCAGCTGCCGGATATCCTTCTGCGTAATCCGCACGTTGGCGGCGAGGGACAGCTCGCCGTCCGGACCAGGGCGGATACGGCCTCTTGGACTGATGTCCCCGGTCTCCAGCAGGCAGGCCGCGGCGTCGATCAGGCCGGACCCGCAGAGGCTCTCGGCCTCCCCGCCGCCGATCACCGTGCAGTGCAGGGCGCCCTGGTCCAGCGTTACCCGGCTGATGGCGCCGCTGCGGGCGCCGGACCCGCAGGAAATGCCCGCGCCCTCGAAGGCGGGACCTGCCGCCGTGGCGCAGCAGTACAGTCCCCGGCTGGTCTTCAGCGCCATTTCCCCGTTGGTACCCGCGTCCACCAGCAGAAAACATCCCGGCTGCTGGAGAAGCCCACTGGCCAAAATGCTGCATGTGATATCCGCGCCCACATAGGCGGAGATACAGGGGGGGAGATAAGCGGGCAGGCCGGGGAAGCCTGGCAGGCCAAGGGCCAGCGTCGTCCCGAACAGGGACTGGGGGCGGAAGGGCGCAAGGGACAGCGACCGGGGGTCCAGGCCGGAGGCCAGGTGCAGCATGGTGGTGTTGCCGGTGACGCACAGGCCGGATACCCGGCTCTCCTCTGCATTGGCGTTCCGGCAAAGCTGGTGGAGCATGTCCCCCAGCTGTCCGCAGATCAGCGTCCGCAGAGGCTCCACCGTATTCCGGTTGGCGTAGTCGATGCGGGAGAGCACATCCGCGCCGTACCGGCTCTGGCGGTTCATCTCTCCCAACGCCGCCAGCGCCCCCTTCTCCTCCCGTGAGAAAAGGTAGCCCACCACGGTAGTGGTGCCGATGTCAAAGGCCGCGCCCAGCGTCCCGCTGTAGATGGGCTCCAGGGGGGCGGAATCTGCGGAATAGCCGGTCTCGATCCTGTCGCCGCCCTGGGAGGAGGGGAGGGTGACGCAGCAGTCCCCCTGAATTCTGGCGAAGCAGGCCAGACGCACGCCGTCGGGTGCGCCTTCCAGCAGGGCCTTCTCCTCCGGAGACGGGGCGGACAGCTCTCCGGACACGTTCACCCGGCATTTCCCGCAGGCGCGGTTCCCGCCGCAGGGGAAATCCAGGGGCAGTCCTGCGCTCCGGATGGCCTCCATCAGCTCCGTATTGGCATGGACAGGGATGGTTCCAGATTTTTCTCCATTGTGCCAGGTCAAAGATACCACGGGGACCTCCTTGCTCGCTCTGTTCCGGCGCAGGGACTCCGGCGGCAGGGTGCGTTTGAATTTTGCGCTGAGGACCCGCTTCTGGAAGGAGAAGGGGATCAGCTTTGTGTTGTAGTGCTCCACCGAGTACAGCACCGGGTCCGACGCCTGGGTATAGCAGACGGAATCCAGCTTCAGCAGGGGGAAGCCCTCGTCCACGGTCATGATTTCTGCCAGCCGCCCCTCCGCCGCGCAGGTGTCCATATGGACGATCAGCGTCTCCAGCAGATCGTCGCACATGCCCTGGAGGAACAGAAAAATGTTCATTTCCACCAGCGACAGGCTGCTGTTCGTCCGCTCGTAATAGCGGGCGGGGATGTAGTCCACAACCAGAATCACCGGCCTGCCGTCCGCGTAGATCACAATCTCAATCTGATACGTGCTCTCCCCAGGCTCCAACGCCAGCTTCCTGGCCACCTCCGGCGGCGGGTCGGACAGCTTCCGCAGCTGATAGAGCGTGGAGCGCGGCTGGAAGCCGCAGTTGGCTACAATATCCATATAGACGCTGTCGATATCCAGCCGGGCCGGTTCATCCAAAACATAGCGGTTAATCAGCGTTCCCGCGCCCCGCTTTCTGATAATATACCCCGCGCCCTCCAGCCGGGAGAGAACGTCCCGCATTTTGACCCTGCTGACGCCAAACTGTGCCGCCAGCTCGGCCTCAGAGGGGAGGCGGTTGCCGGCGTGCTCCTTGGCGTAGGCGCGAATCCACTCCAGCAGGCGAATGTAGGTTTCCGGATACAGGTCGTACGGCTGACTTTTCATACCCCGGTCCTCCTCTGCGATGTCCCCTATATTTTGCCGCAAATTTTGCGTTTTGTCCAGCCCCCAGAGGCCATAAAAATTTTTTTGCCGGGCGGGCGGAGGCCAATCGGTATTACTAATTTTTGTGCAATTCGTCAAAACGCCCCGAAAAGAACCCAAATAACGGAGGAAAAAGGGGGAATATCCGCCAATAAACAGCCGGGCGGACGGACATGGACCGCCGGTTTTGCCGGATAAAACTGGAAATCAGTAACACTAATCCGGGAAGGGAAAAATTTTTCGTAAAAATCCATGGTTGCATTTGTAGGAAATGTATGCTATTTTTTAGGTTATAAGCGCATTTTTGTTGTTAATAACAAAAGCGCGCGGACAGGAACGATTCATTTTTTAGTGGGAGCGGCTGCCGCTCAACTGCAGAAAAGGAGGTTTTTGATGCACCGCCTGTTAATCCGCAATATCCGCACCCTGATTTCCTGCGACGGGCAGGATCGGGTCTATGAGAACGTGAATGTCTTTTGTGAGGACGGGCTGATCCGCTCCATCGGCCCGGAAGCCCCGGAGGCCGGCGAGGTGATTGATGCCGCCGGAATGCTCTGTTACCCCGGCCTGGTCAACACCCATCACCATCTCTATCAGGTCTTTTCCCGGAATCTGCCCCAGGTGCAGAATATGGAGCTGTTTGACTGGCTGGTAACGCTCTACGAGATCTGGAAGGGGCTGAATGAGGATACCATCCGTCTTTCCTCCGCCGTAGGGATGGGAGAGCTGCTGAAGAACGGCTGCACCACCGTCTTTGACCACCACTATGTGTTCCCGAAGGACGCCGGGGACCTCATCGGCGCACAGGCCCAGGCGGCGGAGCTGCTGGGTGTGCGGATGCACTTCTCCCGCGGCAGCATGGATCTGTCCAAGAAGGACGGCGGCCTGCCGCCGGATTCCGTGGTGCAGAGCGTGGACGAAATCATGAGCGACAGCGTCCAGCTGATTGCCAAATATCACGACCCGTCCTTCCAATCCATGCGCCGGCTGGCGCTGGCGCCCTGCTCGCCCTTCTCCGTCTCGGCGGACCTGCTGCGGGAGAGCGCGGTCCTGGCGCGGGAGTACGGCGTGCGCCTGCACACCCACTTGTGCGAGACCAAGGACGAGGAGCGGTATACCCTGGAGAAAGTGGGACTGCGGCCCCTGGCGTACATGCAGAGTCTTGGCTGGACAGGCCCCGACGTCTGGTATGCCCACGGCATCCATTTCAACGACGAGGAGCTCAAGGTCCTGGCAGAGACTGGCGCCGGCGTGTGCCACTGCCCCATTTCCAATATGAAGCTGGCCTCCGGCGTGGCCCGGATCCCGGAGATGCTGGAGATGGGGATTCCCGTGGGCCTGGGCGTGGACGGCTCCGCCTCCAACGACGGCTCCAATCTCCTGGAGGAGCTGCGGGTGAGCTATCTGCTCCACCGCCTCCATTCCAGCGCAAAGGCCCCCTCCGGCTACGAGCTGCTGAAGACGGCCACAATGGGCAGCGCACGGCTGCTGGGCCGGGAGAAGGAGATCGGCTCCCTGGAGGTCGGGAAGTGCGCGGACCTGTTCCTGCTCCGGCAGAACCGGCTGGAGCTGACGGGCGCGTGCCGCGATCCCAAGTCTGTGCTGTGTACCGTGGGCGTCAAGGGTCCGGTGGACTACACCGTGGTCAATGGCCGCGTGACCGTCCGCGACGGCAGACTGACCGGCGTGGACGAGGAAAAATTGGCGCAGGAGGCCGAGCAGGAAGTACAGCGTTATCTGGACCCGTAAGGAGCTTACAGCCGTATATTTCCATACAATGAAAAGAGGTTTATATGGGACAAAATAATAGTCAGGTTTCATCATACGATACAGCAGCAATCAACCAGGAAAACCGGCAGAGCTGGGTTAAAGTCCTCTCCATTTGGATGGGTCTGATCTTCTCCACAGCCACCATGCTCTATGGCGGCGTTCTGGGTACCTTTTTGAGCCTGGGCGGCGCGCTGCTGGCCATTCTCTGCGGCACGGCGATCCTGGCAGTCCTCTCGATCCTGATCTCCAATATCGGCGCGGATACGGGCCTGTCCTGCTATGAGCTGATGAAATATTTCCTGGGCAGCACAGGCGGCAAAATCGTCTCCGTCATGTTCATCATTGTCATGCTGGGCTGGTCCGGAATCGGCGTGATCGTGGTGGTGGAGATGCTGGCGATCTATTTCCCCTTTTTCAGTACCCCCATCGGGTTCGCTCTGGGCGGAATCGGGCTGAATATTATCTTTGTGGGGACCGTGTGGACCAGCTTCAAGGGGCTGAGCTTTTTCTCCCGCCTCGCTGTGCCGGTCATCGCGCTGGTGTTTATCATCGCGCTCATCCGCACCGGACAGGTCTACGGCATCACCCCGCTGTTTGAAAAGCCGCCGGTGAATCCCCGCAGCTTTATCTATGTGGTCTCCGGCGTGGTGGCCTGCTGGATCAACGCGCCGCTCCAGGCCCCCGATATTTCCCGGTTCTCCCGCTCCCGGAAGGATACGCTGCTGGCCACCATTCTGGCCTTTGTGGGCGGCGCTACGCTGGTCTACGGCATCGGCGCAATCACAGGCGTCGCCACGGGACAGGACAATATTCCCGGCATCTTCAATATGCTGGGCATCGCGGGTCTGGCCGTCATACTGATTCTGCTGCTGACCTGGACCAGCAGCGCAGAGAGCCTCTACTCCTCCTCCCTCGCCTTTGCCTCCGTCCTGCCGGTTAAGAAGAAGGAGTACCTGCTGGGCCTGAGCTTCCTGATTACTACAATCTTTACGCTGATTGATCTGTACTCCTATTTTACCCAATGGGTGGATATCGTGGGTCTGTTCTTCTGCCCCGTCATCGGCCTCTTCCTGACGGATTATCACTTTTTCCGTGAGAAATACACCCTGCCCGCAGACGAGATTACCGCGGCTATCTCCATCCCGTCTGTGATTGCTATGGTCGTCGGAATCGTCACCAATCTGGCCATCGCGGATTACGGGCTGTTTGTCTCGATCCTTACTACCTCGGTCGCTTACTACATACTCAACCGCTTTGTGTTCCCGGATCAGACGCTGCTGGCCGCAAGGGCGGCGAAAAAGGGATAAGTCCAAGACAGTTCAAGAAAAAAGAATATGGCCGGGTGAATTACCGCTTCCGTCAGGCAGCGGTAATTCTTTTTTCCACGCAAAAAGTCTATTGCCAGATTTCCGTCCTTACGGTATAATTCCAACGACACCATGAGATGAAAGGGGAGGCGCGTATGACAAAAATCCTGGTTGTGGAGGACGATCTGGCCCTGAGCGCAGGACTGTGCTTTGCGCTGGACGAGGCCGGGTATCTCTCCGCCGCGGCCTACACCTGCGAAAAAGCCCGGCGGTTTTTGCAGGGCGAACCATTTCGTCTGGCTATTCTGGACATCAATCTCCCGGACGGAGACGGCTTTGCCCTGTGCCGGGAGTTCAAAACGGCGGCGCCGGAGATGCCGGTGATTTTCCTGACCGCCAACGACTTGGAGCAGGACGAGCTGCATGGCTTTGACCTGGGTGCGGACGATTACGTCACCAAGCCCTTCAGCATCCAAATTCTCATACGGCGGGTGGAGGCGGTTCTGCGCCGGGGCGTCTCCAACGCCGGCGGCGACGGGTTTGACGACGGCTTCCTGCGGCTGGATTTTCAGGCCATGACCGCCGTACGGGGCGGCGACAAGGTGGCGATTACGCCTAACGAATATAAGCTGCTCCGCCTTCTGACCGCCAAAGCCGGGACGGTAGCCACGCGGCGGCTCCTGCTGGAAAAGCTGTGGGATATGGAGGGGAATTTTGTGGACGACCACACCCTTACCGTTACCATGAACCGCCTGCGCGCCAAGATTGAGGACGGCCGGCATACCTACATCCAGACCATCCGGGGCATGGGCTATGTCTGGACGGGAGCGCAGGAATGAGCGGGGACGGCACGGCGCGGATTCCGCTGCTGCTGGTTCTGTCGGCCCTGCTGCTGATCCTGCTGGGGACGCTGGAGTTCTCCGCCGTACTCCTGCGCCTGGCGGCGGTTTGTCTGGGCCTGTCCGTTCTGCTGCTGACCCTCCTGTGGAAACGCCGTCAGGCGCGGCGGGAATCCGATTTCGCCAACAGCGTCTGCGAAACCCTGGACGCGCTGATGCGTGGCCGGGAGCCGGAGAACTACCGCCCCTATGAGGACTCCCAGCTCTCCAAGGCGCTGGGAAAGCTGGTGCAGTACCACGACCAGGCCCAGGCGGGACAGCGGCAGAGCGAAATGGACAGGCAAACCATTCAGGAGCTGGTCAGCGACATCTCCCACCAGGTAAAGACCCCTATGACAAATATCCGGATGTTCACGGACATTCTGCGCCGGCATGAGCTGCCGGAGGAAAAACGGGCGGAGGTTCTCGCCACACTCGCCGCTCAGGTCCATAAGCTGGACTTTCTGATGCAGTCCCTCATCAAAATGTCCCGGCTGGAGGCCGGCACGTTTACGCTGCACGTGGAGGAGGCCAGCCTGTACGACACCATTGCCCAGGCCGCCGGCGGCGTTCTGGCGGCGGCGAACCGGAAGCGTATCCGGATCACTGTGGACTGCGACAGCCGGGAGACTGTCCGGCACGACCCCAAGTGGACGGCGGAAGCGTTGGGGAATCTCCTGGACAATGCGGTGAAATATACGCCGGAGGGCGGGAGCATTTGTATCAGCGTCCGCCCCTGGCAGTTTTATACCCGGATTGACGTGGCCGATACCGGAATGGGAATCCCCGCTGCGCATTACCACGATGTATTCAAACGCTTTTACCGCGCGCAGCCATCGGCGGCGGCAGAGGGCGTGGGGCTGGGGTTGTATCTGGCACAGGGGATCATCTCCCGGCAGAAGGGCTATATCAGCGTAAAATCAGAGGTTGGGAAGGGTTCCACCTTTTCCGTATTTCTTTTGAGGTAAACGAATTTCATGGACATTGCAGCCGTTCATAATCTGAAAAAGTATTTTAACGCAGGCGTCCGGCAGGTCAAGGCCATTGACGGGATTGATCTCTCGATTGAAAAGGGAAAGCTTACCGCCATCATCGGGGCCTCCGGCAGCGGAAAGACGACGCTTTTGAACCTGATCGGCGGTCTCTGCCGGCCAACGGAGGGGACTGTGACGGTTGACGGCGTGGACCTGGGGACGCTGGGGGAGGATGAGCTGACCGTCTTTCGCCGCCGGAAGATCGGTTTTGTCTTCCAGGGCTGCGGCCTTGTTCCGGAGCTGACCGTCCGGGAGAACATCCTGCTCCCCCTGGCCCTGGACGGCTCCTGGCCGGACGCGGTCTTTTTGGAGGAGCTGGCCGGCCTGCTGGGGCTGACGAAAAAGCTGGACTGCTTTCCCTGTCAGCTCTCCGGCGGCGGACAGCAGAGTACCGCCATTGCCCGGTCGCTGCTTACAAAGCCCGCGGTCATTCTGGCCGACGAACCTACAGGGAGCTTTGATGCCAGGACCAGTCGGAATGTAGCGGGACTTTTGAAAATGACTGCGGAGACATTTCACCAGACTTTGGTCATGATTACCCATAATCTGGAGCTTGCCCAGCTTGCCGACCATGTCGTGTGCCTGCGGGATGGCCGGATTGCACAGTGAACCCGCCGCGCCCCGCATCCTGCCGGGGCGCGGTTTTTCCGCCCGGCAAAAGGTACAAAAATGTGACCTGGCTGTACCGCAATTGTGACATTCGGCTGCTATACTGAGCGCAGTAAAACATGCAGGAGGCATCCCTATGGAAGACATGCTGAAAACCCTGGCGCGGCGGAGCTTTGCCGCCAGCCGGGTGCGGAACTGGATTGCGGCGCTGGCTATTGCGCTGACAGCAGTCCTCTTTACCGCAATTACCACCATTGTGCTTGGGACAGTGGAATCCTTTACGCTGACCATGCAAATGCAGAAAATGAGCCGGTCCGACGGCGAGGTCCGGTTCATGACGGCAGAGCAGTTTCAGACCATGCGGCAGGCGGATTTCATCCAGGCTGCGGGGCTGCGGTTACCGGTAGCTTACCTCGCCAACTCCGTCCGCCACAACATCGAGTTCAACGTCGAGGATGAAATTCAGGCGGAACTGACCTTCTGCACCCCCACCCACGGCAGACCGCCCGCCGCAGCCAATGAGGTGGTTGCCTCCGACCTGGCCCTGCGGGACCTGGGCGTGGAGCCGGAGGCCGGGGCGGAAGTTACCGTCAAATTCACCGCCCACGGGCGGGACTACACGTTTCCCATGGTGGTCTCCGGCTGGTATGAAGCCCTCAACAGCCAGCTGAGCGTCATGTGGGCCGGGACCGCCTTCCAGGAGGCACACCCGGAGATTTTCCAGTTTACTTTCCATGAGGACAGAGATACGACTGGAACCTATTTCTCTGATTTTACCGCCCGCAGCGTCTGGGGCCTGGAGGAAAATCTCCGGGAGCTGGTCTATGGTCTGGGCGGTGAGCCGGAGGACGGCGAGGCCCCTAACTATATGCAGGCCGTTGTAAACCGGGCCACCAATGTCCAGCCCAGCCCCTTCCAGATTGCGGCGGCAGCGGCTTTTGCCGCGCTGTTCATGCTCTGCGGGTACCTCTTGATTTATAACGTGTTTGACATTGCCGTCATGCAGGACATCCGCCGCTTCGGTCTCTACCGGACCATTGGCATGAGCCGGAAACAGGTGCGCACGCTGATGAACCGGCAGATCCTCTGGCTCAGCGGCATCGGAATCCCCCTGGGAATGCTGGCCGGCTTTTTCATCGGAAGGGCATCCCTCCCCCTGGTCATGAGCATGGTAGCCACCGAGTACCAACGCCTTTCCGCCGGTATCTCCCCCTCTCCCGCGCTCTTTCTGACGGCGGCGGCTCTGACGGCTCTGACAATCTTCTGCAGCGCCCGCAAGCCCATTCGGATCGCCGCCAACACCCCGCCAATGGAGGCATTCCGCTATGTGGAGAGCGGCAGCGGGCGGCGGGCCTCCCGCAGAAGCGCCCCAGGAGCCAGCATTCCCCGGCTGGCCTGGTCCAACCTGGGACGGAACCGGCGGCGGACGGCATTTATCATGCTGTCCCTGGCGTTGTGCGTGACGCTTCTGAACTGCGCGGGTACGGCGGCGGACAGCGTGGACGTGGAGAAGGAGACGGCCTACATGATCCGCACCGACTTCGCTGTGGTGAACGCGGCCAGCTCCAGCAACATCAACGGCTTTACCCAGCGTTCCGACGCCCTGCGGGCGGAAACCATCGCCGCTCTTGCCGCCCGGCCCGGCGTCACCGGCGGTTCTGCAATCTACAAAAATACGGCGGAGGACACCAACGTCACCTATGACTTTGGCCATCCCCTGACGGGGGAGGCTTTTGTGCAAGAGGAGACCGGTCTCACCTTCGGTTCAGACAACTACAGGAGCTTCGGCCTTGGAGACGACGGACGCATGCTCTGCAACGTCTACGGAATGGAGGAAACCGCCCTGGCCCGGCTGGACCTGCGGGAAGGGGAGACGGATCCCCATGCGCTTTACGAGAAAATGTCCGCCGGGGAGGGCGTGCTGGTTGGAGCGAGCATGGACCGCACGGATATGTCCATTCTGCCGGCCTTGGATTTGGCGGAGGTGGGACAGCTCGTTACCGTCTATAAAAACGGCGCGGCGGTGATGGAACTGCCGGTACTGGCAAAAGCCGCCCTCACCGTGGACGATATAGAAATTGGCTATATTGGCAGCGGCCCCGTCAAGGTCGGCGGCGACGGCCTGTTTTTGTACCTTCCCGCCAGCGTTTATGAGGAGCTGTACGATGTCCCGACGGTCTATAAGTATTCCTTTGACGTAGAGGACGGATACGAAGCGGAGATGACGGCGTTTCTGGAGGACTATATGGAACAGACGGACCCGGACATGAACTACCTCTCTGCCCAGGAGGCGCGGGAGAGCTCCGAGGGGACCCGGCGGATGATTCGCTTTGTAGGGGGATTTGTGGGGTTGATTTTTGGTTTTGCCGGAGTCCTGAATCTGATCAATACCATCGTCACCTCGATTCTCACCCGCCGCCGCGAGTTCGCCGCTATGGAGAGCGTGGGCATGACCCGGCGGCAGCTGACGAACATGATGGTGTGGGAGGGCGTCTATTATGCGGCGGGCGCCTGTCTGCTGGGTCTGGTTCTGGCGGCGGCACTGGGCCTGACGCTGGTGAAAAGCATGGTGGATTCCATGTGGCAGTTCACCTTCCACTTTACGCTGGTTCCCGCACTGACAGCCTGCGTGGTCCTGCTGCTGGTATCCGCCGTTATTCCAGCGTTGGCCCTGCGCTGTTTTCATAAGGGAAGTATTGTAGAACAGCTCCGCATAGCGGAGTGACGGCAGAAAGGAGATTTATTATGGAGAGCATTTTAAGAGCTTCCGGTCTGAAAAAATATTACGGTACAGGCGAAACGCAGGTCCGGGCCTTGGACGGCGTGGACCTGGAAATTGAACGGGGAACATTCACCGCTATTATCGGCGCCTCCGGCAGCGGGAAATCTACCTTGCTGAATATTCTGGGCGGGCTGGACATCCCCACAGAGGGAATCGTTCAGATTGGCGGTACGGAGCTTGCCAGCCTGGATCGGGAACAGGCGGCTATTTTCCGCCGGAAACAGATCGGCTTTGTTTTTCAGAACTACAACCTGATCCCTGTGCTGACGGTGTGGGAGAACATTGTGTTCCCCCTTTCCCTGGACGGACAGAAGCCGGACCAAGCGTTTATCATGCGGGTGGCGAAGCTGCTGGGGCTGGAGGACAAGCTGGACAGCCTGCCCAACTGTCTCTCCGGCGGACAGCAGCAGCGGGCCGCCATTGCACGGGCCTTGGCGTCCAAGCCCGCCATCATTCTGGCTGACGAGCCAACGGGAAATCTCGATTCCAGAACCAGCGACGACGTGATGGGCCTGTTGCAGATGAGCAGCAGGGAGTTTCACCAGACCATTGTGATGATTACCCACAATCCTGATATTGCGCAGAGGGCGGACCGGATTGTGCGGATCGAGGACGGAAAAATTGCCGCGTGACCATCGGGCGGCTGCAATTTCCTTTATCAGACGAAATTATTGCGGAAATTTTCAAAAAACTGTTGACAAATGGGGGCGCGTTGGATATAATATTCTGGCGTTCCAAAGACAGCAGGTGGTCTGTAAATCCTGCCGAGGATTGCCAATCATTCCTTGATTAGCACGGTCTTTGCGTTCTGCGCAGGGACCGTTTCCTTATTTTTTTGAACGCGCTGATCCTACGCAAATTCTAATGGAGGTGAACACAAGAATGCCTAACGCAAAAGTTCTCAGCGAAAAGCAAGCAATCGTGGCGGGTCTGACAGAGCAGCTGAAAAATGCCGCCGCCGGTGTGCTGGTGGACTACAAGGGCATTACGGTGGCCGAGGATACCGCGCTCCGTGCGGAACTGCGGAAGAACAACGTGGAATATGCAGTTGTGAAAAACACGCTGCTGCGCTTCGCGGTGGACAACTGCGGCATGAACGAGCTGGACAGCCTGCTCAACGGCACCACCGCCCTGGCAATCTGCTCCGATGACCCCGTTGCGCCTGCCCGTGTCATCAACGATTTCGCCAAGAAGCTGGAAGACCACTTCGAGATCAAAGGCGGTTTCATGGATGGCAAGGTGATGCCCCTCAATGAAGTCATGGCCCTGGCCTCGATTCCCCCGCTGCCCGCTCTCCAGGCCCAGGTCCTGGGTACTATGCTGGCGCCTATTTCCGCCCTGGCTTTCGTACTCAAACAGGCTGCTGAAAAACAGGGCGCTCCCGCTGCCGCGGAAGCTGCCGCTGAGTAAGCGGCATCCCCATTTTCCCTAAAATTTTATTGATAAAAACTATTAGGAGGTACCTAAACAATGGCTAGTGAGAAAGTTACCGCTCTGATTGAGGAAATCAAGCAGCTGACCGTTTTGGAGCTGAGCGAGGTCGTCCATGAGCTGGAGGAAGTGTTCGGCGTATCCGCTGCCGCAATGGCTGCCGCTCCTGCCGGCGGAGATGCTCCCGCCGCCGCTGAGAAGACCGAGTTCGACGTGGTCCTGGCCGGCTTCGATGCCGCCAGCAAGATTAAGGTCATCAAGATTGTCCGTGAGATTACCGGCCAGGGCTTGGCTGAGGCGAAGGCGACCGTCGAGGGCGCTCCCAAGACCTTGAAGGAGGGCCTGTCCAAGGAGGACGCCGAGGCTATGAAGGCTAAGGTCGAAGAGGCCGGCGGTAAGGTCGAGCTGAAGTAAGACGCGCATAAAATCTCTCGAATAATGACACCCTGAGAAGGGCTCGTAGCAAATCGCTGCGGGCCCTTTTTTGTACCCATTTTTCCACCCCTACGTCCCCCGATTTTCTCCCTTTCAGGGGGATTCTGCGGCGGCAAAGTCACTAAAATTCTCCCCAGTCTTACCCCCAGAACTTCCCCGAACGAGGCTGATTCTTCGAGCCAAAATACTCTAAAATCCCCCTGAAAAACCCTTTCCTCCTGCCCTGTGCAGGTGATGATTCTCCCTGGAAAGGCTTCAATTTTGAACGAAACCGTCTAGTTTTTGGTATAAATTCTGCCTGTCGGACGCTCTGAAAGGGAAGAAGACAAGGGGAATTGCTGGGGAGAAGGTGGCTGCGAAGGATCCCCCCTGAAAGAGAAGATGAATGGGGGAAATGCAGGGGATTTTGATGGGGGATGCCGTGTGCGAAGATGCCATCTGAATGGGAAAAACGCAGGGGCGGACAAGCAGAGGAAAATGGGGAAAAAGTTGCAGAAATTGAGTTTTTTGAAGTTGGAAATCATGCTGGAAATGGACATCTCTCGGCAGACAAAGTGACAAAATGCTCAGACAAAGTGTTCGTCTTAAAAAAGACGCTTACATAGTAGCTCGGACTAATTCGATTTTTTCTAAGATTTTGATGGTAGATTTTGAATTATTCCGAGATTTTGCAGGTCAGGAGCATCAAAATCTCAGAATAATTCCCCGTGAACCGCGAAATCTCAGAAAAATTCCGGGGAATTAAAATGAGATTTTGAACTTGTCATGAAGCGTTGAAATTTGAGTAATCAGAATCTCAGTAAAATTTCTTCCGGATAGCAAAATCTCAGAATAATTGCCGCTGAATTAAGCTGAGATTTTGACATTTAAGAATCAGGAGGCTTGACAAAATGGAACGAGCAGGAAAGAAGACCAGGGACATCCAGTTTTTTAGTGAAAAGAATGGCGGAATGGTTTGCCTGCACTCCCCCACAGCAAGAGACTACGCCAAATATCTGGAAAAGCAGCCCTGGGTAGAGAGCTATGAGGCGGGAGCGCCTCTGTCAGAGGAACTTTACTGCCATATCAGTCCCGTAGGGATCAGAGGGTTATATTTCAAAACCAGTTGGGTATCGGATTTCCTGCTGCACTTTGCAGACGGAAGACGCGGCATCAGAGAGCTGGTCAGGGCGGATAATCTGCAAAAGGCAAGTACCGTAGAGAGGCTGGAGTTTTCCAGACGGTACTGGGCCGCTACAGATGTTGATGAGTGGAAAATTGTCCTGGTGCCCGGATGATGAAATATCAGAAAGAGAGGTGTCCCATGAAAAAGCAAAAATACAAATTCCCAGAGCCGAGCTGCAGAAGCTGTCCGCATCATCTTTTTCACCCGCCTGGAAAAGGCATCAAGACGAAGGAGGTACACTAATGGACATTCGAAAATTAGCGGCAGAGGGCCGCACAGAAGAAATCGAACGGCAGCTGATGGACTTGGACAGCCAGTTCAGCTTCAAGTGCAGGAAATGCGGCAAATGCTGCAAGCACCAGGACACGATTCTGTTTAGCCCCAGAGATATTTTCAATATTGCTTACAAGCTTCAAATGACGCCGGAGGAGATCGTCAACGAGTATGCCGAGACCTACATCGGCAACGCATCCAGAATCCCGGTCGTTCACATGGTTCCTCGCGGCAAGAATGCAGTTTGCCCCTTCTTGGAGGATGGCCTGTGCTCCATCCATGACTGTAAGCCCACGGTCTGCGCCTTATTCCCACTGGGGAGGGTAGTCCTCAACGCAGAGGCGATGGGAGGCGGGCTGGCAGATGGTCCGGTTAAAGTGAAGTATATGCTGGTTGACACTGACTGCGGATCCAGAAAGCAAGTCCATACGGTGCGGGAATGGCTTGCGCGGTTCGGGATTCCGGAGCATGACGAGTTATTCCTGATGTGGAGCAGGCTGACTGCCATGCTGCACAGGATGATCTGCGAGCTGGAAGAGCATCATGTGTCCAACGAGACATTGAATCTGTTTTGGAGCGCGATCTTCTCCACGCTGTACCTGGATTATGATACCTCCACAGAATTCCTCCCGCAGTTTCGACAGGCAACTGAGAAGTTGAGTTCGCTATGCCAGGGAGTTGCAGAGGTTGGAACGCTCTTTCCTGCCGGCGAGACCAACTGAAGGAGGGACGCAATGGAAAAACTGGACAAAAGACACACGATATCAACTTCTATAGAGAGAAAAAGCGTATAAGGGGCCATTGCGTTCGATGGATAGCTGAAGCAGCGCAGCTTGCTTGGCACTTTTCCGAAACAAAATCGGCGCAATTTTGATGTCTTTTCCCAAAATAGTCCAAGAATAGAACAATTTTAAAAAACTGTACAGACGGATTCGGCAGTGGTTTTCGCTTCATAAATAATAAAGAGAATGCTTCAACCGAAAAATTTCCGTCAGCAGCTTTCGCAGAAGACGTTTTCGGGGCCGGCAAGGAAGTGCATCAACGAGGGAGTGCTAATCTTTCCTGCCGGCAAAGGCGCTCTGCGCCGCAAACCCCAATTGCACATATATATTAGGAATTCCATAGGAAAATTTTACAACTTCCAGCGGCTAATCTCTTCGGATTTTCTTCTAAAGTGGGTATTTCTAAAAGAAATTTCATCTAAATTTTAGACAGTCTTGCAGTTATGCTATGGCTTTTACAGCTATACTATGGTTTTCCAAGTATGCTTTTGACTACAAAATGGAAGGACGGCAGAGGTCGTGACATCAAAATTTTTATCTCGAAACGGTGAGATTTACCGTGTACTGCTCGAAAATACAGATACTTTCTGGCTGATTTCTTTCGATAATCCGATGGAGCGTCCGTTCTGTGTAACTGCATCGGAATTGAGCAGTTTCTATCGCGTGCCAGCGCCGCAGGATTTTTCGCCAAAGGAGCAGGATCTATCCTCCGCAACTCAACAACGGCTCGCACTCATTCAACCATTGCTGGATCGAAACATGGAGGCCATTACAGACCGGCAGCTGCGGCTTTCTATTGCAAAGGACATCGCTAAGCAGCAGAATACCACCCCCCGCCGGGTCCTAAGATTGTACTACAGATACCTGGCAACCGGGCAGGTGGCGTTTTCAAAAAATCGTGAGGTTAATGTCAACAAAACCTACGAATGGGCCATCAAGACGCTCTATTTCTCAGCCAAACGGTTCTCGCTGAGGGCCACATACGACATGATGCTGGTGCAAAAATACACGGATTCGAGTGGGAAACTGGTTGAAAATATCCCGTCCTGGTCAAGTTTCCGCAACTATTTTTATAGCCGTAACTATCACAAACAGCCTCGAAAATTGATTGCTCGGTCTGGCCTGACGAACTATCAGCGCAATGAGCGCCCGGTCTTTGGTTCGTCATCGGACTGGAGAAGCGTTCCAGGTAGCTATCAAATGGACGCTACCCAGGCGGATATTTACCTGGTCTCCCGACAGGACAGGAGCAAGGTAATCGGGCGACCGTACATCTATCTGGCGGTGGATACGGTGACGCAGCTTATCGCAGGAATCTACGTTGGATTGGAGTGCGATGAGTCCGCCGTGATGCTCTGCCTTACCAACGCCGCCCAGGATAAAGTTGAATATTGCCGAGAGCACGGCATTGAGATCAGCGTGAATCAATGGCCGAACAGAGGGCTTCCCCACGAAATCATTACAGACAAAGGAAGCGAATTCTTCGGCTTCAGGATGCAGGAGCTATGTCAACGATTTGGCGTTGAGATTCAATCCCTTCCACCCTTCAGGCCGGACGGAAAGGGACTGGTTGAGAAATCTTTCGATCTCATTCAGCAGCGATACAAACCACTTTTACGAGGAAAAGGCGTCATCGAACCAGACGCTCAGGAGCGTTGGTCAACGGATTACCGAAGCCAGAGCGTACTGAATCTGGACGAATTTACACAGGTTGTGATCCATTGTGTCCTCTATTTGAATGCAGGACGAACCCTAAGTGATGCAAAGACTCCAGCTCAGAAGTGGCTCGACTCTGACATCTCCCTGCTAGATGTCCCGGTTGAGGAGCTATACCTGCTGTCTCTCCCCAGAGAAGCCGCCAAATTGACCCGAAAAGGGCTGAGGATTAACGGATTGCTGTATGTCCCTACGGACATGGATGGTTTAACGTTGGACAAGACCTATGACGTTGCGTTCTCACGTTCTGATCTCAGCTGCGTCTACGTCCTTCTGAATGACCGATCCTTCAAGCCCTTCTGGTTGTCCCCTCACCAGTCCCAGTACAGCGGCCTATCTCAACCGGAGGCCAGTGCTCTGAAACAGCATGAGCGAAAACAGCGTAGTACAGCCAGGAGACAGGAGGTCGCCGCCAGCGTGGAGAGCATCCAGAGCATCCGCCAGATCGTCCGGGACGCCTCTGCTGCCGGCTCTGAGAAACCCAAGCAGGATGG
>Ga0137309_100201_pt1 | contig 43352 bp, 48 predicted proteins | sample NAcewiD2O_June_FD_97179 | JGI IMG/M metagenome (GOLD analysis project Ga0137309, IMG submission 97179) | Mouse cecal microbial communities from Vienna, Austria - N-Acetylneuraminic amended D2O_June | ecosystem: Host-associated > Mammals > Digestive system > Large intestine > Cecum | place... | reverse complement strand
TCATTTATTGATAATCAGCTTGTTCAAATCAAAAAGGGCCGCTTTATAATTTTGCACCCGATACAGCCGTTTGTTGGGGTCAGGCTGTTCAATCATATGGCCCTCCCGTTCCAACAGCGTCTTTTGTGTCTCCTTGTCAAAATAGCGGCCATAGTCTATCAGCATCCCACGGAGCGAGATCAAGCGCCAATAGGGTATCAAACTGCCCACGTCTACTTTGCCATAGTCTTTCAATTCTGTGATAAAGTCTACACGCTGAACATCAGTGGGCGTCCAGAACATCCTTTTATCAAATGGCATGATACCGCCGCCCTCGATCTCGCAGCAGTCCGCTCCCTTCCGTCTGGCCCACATCTCGCAGATGGCATCCAGGGTGGTGACTTTCCCTGCGGGTATCATGCAAATGATAGTGGCGAACATTTGTTTATCCAGATACGCCGTCTTTTTAGTGGCGGGGGTATATTCATGGTCTGCCATGCGGCACCTCCATACGCAATTCTCTTTTTCCGCATTATACCATCTTTTGCGCCCCCTTACAACAGGAACCGTACATAGCCGGTAGATTTTCAATCCGAAAGTCTATCGGCTATTACTATCTTCAAAGGAGTTGATATACCATGACGAGCGCAGACCTGACCACTCGGCTCTACAAGAGGATGCAGGCCGAGCAGGAGAAGTACCGGGCGTGGCTGCTGGGCCAGCCGCCTGACAAAATCCTGGAACACGCTGGCGAGTATTCCGTGCGGGAGGATATTATCACCAACGTGTATATGGAGGAACTGACAGACGCCCAAGTAAAAGCCCTGCTGAAATCCCGCACCCCGCTGGCGGACGTTTACAAGGAGTGGAACAAAACGGAAACCAATCACATGGATGATGTGTGGTGCGTACTTGCAGCCCGTGCTGACGCTGTGATACAGGCTGAAAAGGAAAAGGGCCAGCGGGAGGGACGGTAGATGGGCTATGTGACCCCGGAGCAGATCGCCCAGGCCAAGGAGATCGACCTGCTGACCTATCTGCAACACTTTGACCCCCACCAGCTTGTCCATGTCGGCGGCAGCACCTATTGCACCCGTGAGCATGACAGCCTGAAAATCAGCAACGGGAAATGGCACTGGTTTTCCCAAAAGATCGGAGGCAAGACAGCGCTGGACTATCTCATTAAGGTGCAGGATGTTCCCTTTACCCAGGCGGTGGAAATGCTGGTGGGACGGGCGGCGGTTTTGCCGCCCGTTTCTCATCCCGCCCCCAAGCCCGACCCGCCCCGAAAGCTGCTCATGCCGGAACTGAACCCCAACAGTGACCGGGCGCTGAACTACCTCATGGGCCGGGGCATCCACCCCGTTATCCTGGACTACTGCCTGGAACACAAGTTACTGGCTGAAACAAAGCAGTACCACAACGCCCTGTTCGCCGGGTATGACCGGGAGGGCAAAGTGCGCTACGCCGCCCTCCGGGGGACGATGGGCGACTTCAAGGGCGAGGTGACGGGCAGCGACAAGCACTATTCTTTTTCTATCTCTGCTCCCCAGGAATCGGGCAGGCTCCACCTGTTTGAATCGGCCATCGACCTGATGAGCTACGCCACCCTGATGCTGGGGAAAGGCTGGGACTGGCAGAAGGACAGCCTGCTCTCCCTGGCCGGTGTCTACCAGACCAAGCGGGAGAACGTGGTGCCTGTCGCTCTCAGCCGGTATCTTCAGGAGCATCCCAACGTCCACACCTTGCAGCTCCACCTGGACAATGACGAGGTGGGCCGGGGCGCGGCGGCGGGCATCATGGGCGGGCTGAAAGACCGCTACACCGTGTTAGACCAGCCGCCCACCTACGGAAAAGATGTAAATGACCTGCTCCGGCGCAAGCTGGGGCTGATACCGCGAAAGGAGGAATGGAGCCGGTGAAAGAGTACCAGGGCATGAAGATCATCGGCATTGACAACGGCTACGGCAACATTAAGACCGCTAACTGCTGTTTTCCCGCAGGGCTGACCAGCTATGACGCCGAGCCAGTATTCAAGGACGAGCTGCTGGTCTATGGGGGCCGCTACCACCTAATCGGGACGGGCCACAAGGAGTTTGCCGCCGACAAGACCGGGGACGATGACTACTATCTCCTGACCCTGGCGGCGGTGGCCCGTGAACTGAACGTGTACGGCCTGACCTCCGCCAAGGTGCGGCTGGCCATGGGCCTGCCCCTGACCTGGGTGAGCCAGCAGCGGGAGGACTTCAAGGCGTATCTTCTGCGTGACCGGGACGTGAACTTTACCTTCCGGGGGAAAGAGTACCGGGTGGAGATCGCCGGGGCTGACGTGTTCCCCCAGGGCTTTGCAGCGGTAGCCAGCCAGATCAGGGACTTCCAGGGCGTGAATATGCTGTGCGACATCGGCAACGGCACCATGAATATCATGTTTATCAATGACCGCAAGCCCGCCGCTGACCGAATGTTTACGGAGAAGTACGGCACCCACCAATGTATGCTGGCCGTCCGGGAGAACGTCATGCGAACCCACCACGCCACAGTGGATGACTCCATCATCAACCGGGTGCTGCGCTTTGGTACGGCGGACATTCAGGAGGACTATCTGAACACCATCCGGGAAACCGCCGCCGAGTACGTCCGCGAGATCTTCCGAATCCTGCGAGAGCGTGAATACAACCCCGCCCTCATGCGGCTCTATGTGCTGGGCGGCGGGAGCTGCCTGATCCGCAATTTTGGGGAGTATGACGCAGACCGCGTGACCATCAACGAGGACATTTGCGCCACGGCCAAGGGCTACGAGTACCTGTGCGAGATGGCGCTCCGCAAGGGCGGCGTTTCTCATGGATCGTAAAAAGATGACCCTGCGCTTTGACCTTGACCGCCCGGAGGACAGACAGGCGTGGGAGTATCTGCAAAGGCTAAATCCAGCGTCCATGAACAAGGCCGTGCTGACCACCATCCGTCAGGCAGAACGGGCCAATCGTGTCCGAAGTATGCTCCGCAGCATCATTCAGGAAGAACTCACCGCCGCTTTGAAACAGTTACCCGTTCAGCCTGTGCAGCCGGAGCCAGTGGACAATGATGGGATGGACGATACCATCATGGACTTTCTGGATAATTTCATGTGACGGCAAAAACGGCTGAAAGTGCCGTCACGCTTTTTTGACCGTAACCAACCGTGACGGCAAAAACACCGTAATTTGCCGTCACCATCTGAAAAAAAGAGGTGTTTTCCATGCCAGTGAAAGTGCCGCAGAGCAAGCCCCCTCCCAAGCCTGCCCGCCGTGTTTCCCCAGCGGAGTGGGCATGGCTTGACCGCATCAAACGGCAGCTTGCCTACGACGAGTATATGCAGGCCAAGCGGGAATTTTGGCTTGCGGAGCGACCGCCCAAGAGGGAAACCGGGTAGGGCGACCACCAACCCCGCACGTTCTCCAGCGCCGCAGGCGCAGAGGGCGGCATTGTCTTAACAAGCAACGAATTGTGGGGCCACAATTCAGCTTGACAGGGGCTTGCCGCCCCTATGACCCCGCATTTTAGAAAGGATGATGTTTTTTGAAACGAACGCTTGAAATGAAAATCCGCTTTACCAGGGGCGAACTGGACGCCCTCACCAAGAAAGCCCGCAAGTCCGGCTTTTCCCGCGAGGGCTATTCCCGCCGCATCCTCAACGGCGCGACGGTGAAAGAGACCCCGCCCGCCGATGTGCCCATGCTGATCCGGGAGGTGCGGCGCGTGGGCTACAACATCGACCAGATTTTGAAGCGGGCCAACTCCATCGGCCTGCTGGACGTGCCCCAGCTCCGCAAGGCCCTGGAGGACAACCGGGCCGTGGAGAAGCTGATTGTGGACACCTACACCACCCCCTCCGACTGATATGGCCGTGACCTCCATCTGGCCCATCAAGGGGCGTGTGGACAGGGTGATAAACTACGCCCGGAACCCGGAAAAGACCACCGAGGGCGGCTATGAGGAATTGGCATCCCTCCACGTTGTTGATGATGTGGTAGAGTACGCCGCCAATGAGATGAAAACCGAGCGCCGCTCCTATGTGTCCTGCCTGAACTGCCGGGAAGATACCGCCGCCGCTCAATTCATGGAAACCAAGCGTTTCTATGGCAAGCTGGGGGGCCGGGTGTGCTACCACGGGTATCAGTCCTTTAAGGCGGATGAAGTGACAGCGGAGGTGGCCCATGAGATCGGCGTCAAACTGGCGCAGGAATTATGGGGCGACCGCTTTGAGGTGGTGGTGGCTACCCACTGCAATACCGGCCATTATCACAACCATTTTGTGATAAATTCCGTGTCCTGGGCGGATGGGAAAAAGTTTTACAATTCTCCTGCCGACTATGCCCGTATGCGGGAGGTGTCAGACCGGCTCTGCCGGGAGTATGCCATTTCCGTCATTGAGAACCCCGGAGGGCGGGGCAAAAATTACGGTGAGTGGCAGGCGGAGCAGAACGGCAAGCCTACCCACCGGGGCACCATCCGGGCCGACATTGACCGGGCCATCCTTGCGTCCACCACCGAGCGAGATTTTATCCGGGTGATGGGCGAGATGGGCTACCAATTCAAGACCCACGGCAAGGGCGGCGCTCCGCTGAAATATCCGGGGCTGAAACCGCCTGACGCAGACGGGTACTTCCGTTTCCACAAGCTGGGCGAGGGCTACACGCTGGAAGAAATCAAAGGGCGTATTTTGCAGAACCTCCACAAGCAGGCCCCGTTCCCGGAGGAGGAGCATAGACCGCCCCGGCGTTATCGGGTGCGGGGCCAGCCCAGGAAGAAAGTCACCGGCCTGCGGGCGTTGTACTTCCGCTACTGCTACGAACTCCACATTATTGTCAAACGACCGGCATCCGTGAAGCGGGTGTCTTTTTTGTTGCGGGAGGACATCGCCAAGCTGGACAGGCTGGACGCAGAAACCCGGTTTTTGGGCAAGCGGCACATTGGCACCATTGGAGAGCTGACCGCCTGCCGGGAGCAGTCATCGGCGGAGATCGACACCCTGACCGCCCAGCGCCAGGAACTCCGAAAGGAACTGCGTCGGCTGGTGCGTCAGGGCGATACCATAGCCGCCGAGGAAGTTAAAAGCAAAATCAGTACCATTTCCAGCCGTCTGAAGGTGCTGCGAAAGGAGGTGGTCTTATGTGACGGCATCGCCCAGCGTTCCGGGCAGGTCAAGGAAAACCTGGAGCGGCTGGTAAAGCAAAAGGAAACCGAACGAAAGGAGTTGAACAAGCATGAGCAGTTATTCAGGCGACGCGGCGGAGCAAGTCGTGAGGATGTCACTGGAAACAGGTGAGGTGGCGGTCAAGCTGGCCGGTACGGGAGCCAAGCAGCTTGCCATCCTGCTGTACGCCATCCTGCGGGAGCAGAAGAAAACCAAGGGCAAGACCCGGCTGACAAATATGCTCCGCAGCGGCAAGGAGTTGAAGGTGTTCGCCGTGAAGGACACCGACCTCCAGTTGTTTTGCCGGGAGGCCAAGAAGTACGGCGTCCTCTACTGCGTCCTGAAAGACCGGGACGCCACGGACGGCATCACTGACATTATGGTGCGGGCCGAGGACGCCAGCAAGATCAACCGCATCTTTGAGCGGTTTGACCTCGCTACGGTGGATATGGCCGAGATCAGGAGCGAGATCGAGCGCAGCCGTGCCGAGCAGGCCACTGACCAGCCGGAAACCCCAGCGGCGGCGGAGCCGATGACCGAGCAGGAAACCGAGGAATTTCTGGACGCGCTTTTCTCCCCCGTCCCGGAGCAGGAGGGCGAGCTGCCCGCCCCGGAGCGTACCGCCCCCGAACAGGAAATGGATGAATTTTTGGAGGCGCTGCTGGGGCCTGACCCCGCCAAGGAGGAGGGCCAGAACCAAAACCCTACGGAGGGCCGGGTGGCGAAATCCCGTCAGTCCGAGCCTACCTCAAGGCCCAAAGAGCCAGCCGGGGAGGATATTTCTGATCCCCAGGAGCGTTCCCGGCCCTCCGTCCGTAAGGAAATAGAGGGAATCAAGGCGGAGCGGCGGGAGAAAGCGGCGTCCTCCAGGGAACAGGCCAAGACCGCCAAGGGGCCGAAACATCTGGCCCCGCGCAAGAAGTATAAACCGAAACGACTGAAAGAGAGGTAAGGCATGGAAAACTTTGATGATCTGTTTGCCCCCCAGCCCGACCAGCGCGGGGACACCCCCTTTGATAAAGACGCATGGGCGGCGAGAAAGCAGCAGGAGCGCGAGGACGTCTACCTGATGATCGACACCTTTGCCCATGAGATGAGCATGGACGGGGGCCTGTTCTGCGATTACCTGGATGTGCAGGCCCGCTTTGACCGCTACTCCGTGAGCAACGCCATCCTGATCGCCGCCCAAAAGCCGGACGCCACCAAGCTGGCCGACTTTGACACATGGAAGGCCAGCGGCGTGTACGTCAAGCGGGGCGCGGGAGCCATCACCATCCTGGAACCCGGCAAGGAGTACACCCGTGAACAGGACGGCTCCACCGGCGTGTTCTATGACCCCAAGAAGATGTTCGACATTTCTCAGACCAACTCCACCCAGCGGGCCGCGCCCCCGGTGGCCCGTGACGGGCGGCTGCTGTTGAAAGCCCTGATGAACAACGCCCCCTGCCGTTTCGCCATCTCCAATGAACTGCCGAAGGGCGCGAACGTGGCCTATTCCGGCAGGGAGAATACCATCCGGGTGCGGCAAGGGCTGGACGCTCCCACTATTTTCCGGGGGCTGGCCCAGGAATTGGCCCGCGCCCACATGGATAAGGGCAGTTTTCAATGCCAGAACCCGGACTTTGTGGCGTATAGCGTGTCCTATATGCTGTGCCAGCGCAGCGGCGTGTCGGTGGAGGGCTTTTCCTTTGACCGTATGCCGGAGGAATACGGCCAGATGGACGCGCAGGCTATCCGGGGCGAGGTGGGCACCATCCGGGAGATCGCCGGAACCATCACCGCTGACATGAACCGGCTCTTTGCCGCCCAGGAGAAAGCGCAGAAAAACCGGGACGGCGGCGCGAGATAAGGAGGGCGCTCTATGCGTGATGAAAAGCGAGTGGTCACGCTGAATGACTTTGAACAGCGGCTCATGGTGCGGGGCCTGACCGACTTCCGCAACGACACGCTCCGGGACGGCAAGCCCACCCAGGATGTGGACGACCTCATTCTCAAAGTCATTGACGCGCCCACCAAGCGGGCAAAAAGGAGGGCTGACCGTGCGGCAAGATAAGTTTTCCACGTCCCGGCTTGTCCTCTACGCCTGCGGTATCATCCCCGCCGTCTGGCTGGCCCTGCTGCTGGCCCCCTACATGGGCGGCGGGCTGGTGGGGCTGGTGCGCTACGGAGGGACGGCGCTCAATAACCCATTCCACATCGTACTGTGCGAGGACAGCCTGAAAACTGTCCTCATTTTTATTCTGTGCTACGGGCTGGGTATTGGTATCTATCTTTCCACCGACCGCAACTACCGCAGGCGGGAGGAACACGGCTCCGCCAAGTGGGGCACGGCCCAGGCCGTCAGGAAGAAGTACGCAGACAAAAAGGCCACCGCCAACAAGATACTGACGCAGAATGTGGCTATCGGCCTGGACGGACGCAAACACCGCCGCAATCTCAACATTCTGGTCTGCGGCGGCTCCGGCGCTGGCAAGACGAGGTTTTTTGCGAAACCCAACATTATGAACGCCAACACCAGCTTTGTTTGCCTTGATCCCAAGGGCGAGCTGCTGCGGGACACGGGGAACCTGTTGAACGCCAAGGGGTACGACATTAAGGTAATCGACCTTATCAACATGGAAAAGAGCTACTGCTATAACCCCTTTGTCTATCTTCGCAACGATAACGACATCCAACGGCTGGTGACGAATCTGTTTAAGAACACCACGCCGAAAGGCTCACAGTCCCAAGACCCCTTTTGGGATCAGGCGGCGCAAATGCTCCTGTTGGCGCTGGTGTTCTATCTCCACTATGAAGCCCCGCCCGATGAACAGAACTTTCCGATGGTCATGGAGATGATACGGGCCGGGGAAGTCCGGGAGGAAGATGAGGACTTCCGCTCCCCGCTGGACGAACTCTTTGACCGTTTGGAAATGCGGAACCCGGAGCATATCGCCCTGAAATACTACCGCTCCTATCACTCCGGCAGCGCCAAGACCCTGAAATCCATTCAGATCACGTTGGTGTCCCGGCTGGAGAAGTTCAACCTGGAATCGCTGGCAAGCATGACGCAGACGGATGAGATGGAGTTGTGGAGTTTGGGTGAGAAAAAGACGGCCATTTTTGCTGTCATTCCCGATAACGACGCCAGTTTTAATTTCATCATCGGTATGCTCTACACCCAGCTATTCCAACAGCTTTACTATCAGGCGGATGTGGTACACGGCGGCAGATTGCCCGTTCATGTGCATTTTGTCATGGACGAGTTTGCCAATGTTGCCCTGCCCGATGAGTTTGATAAGCTGCTGTCCACCATGCGGAGCCGTGAGATTTCTGTGTCCATCATCATCCAGAACCTCGCCCAGCTAAAGGCCCTCTTTGAGAAACAGTGGGAGAGCATCGTGGGCAACTGTGACGAGTTTATCTATCTCGGCGGAAACGAGCAATCGACGCATGAGTACGTTTCCAAGCTGCTGGGCAAGGAAACCATCGACACCAACACCTACGGCCAGTCCAGGGGGCGGAGCGGCAGCTACTCCACCAACTGGCAATTAGCGGGCCGCGAACTTTTGACCCCGGATGAGGTGCGTATGCTGGACAATCAGTATGCGCTCCTTTTTATTCGCGGGGAACGGCCCGTTCAGGACTTCAAGTACGACATCCTCAAACACCCCAACGTAAAGCTGACCACAGACGGCGGGGCCGAACCCTACCGGCACGGCGAGGACACCCGCAGTATCGCGTCCATCCAGTTTGACAAGGAGCTGCTGAAACAGGTAGCGGAACAGGGACAGGACGCGGTGAAACACAACTTCTTACTTCTCACAGAGGAAGAATTAGAAGAACTTATCAATTCAATAGGAGGAACAACAAAATGAGCATTTTCAAGAAGAACGAAAAGAAGAACGCCAACCGCCTGCCCATACCCGACAAGGTGAAGAAGGGCTACCGCTACTACTGCTCCCTGGTGGCGGCGGTGGCCCTGATGGGCTGCTGCACCATGACGGCCTTTGCCGCTCCCGCTGCGGGCGGCGACCCCCTCACCGTTATCAACAACCTGTCCGAGTTCATTTTCGGCTTGATCCGCGCCGTGGGCCTGATCCTGCTGGGCTGGGGCATCGTCCAGGTTGGCTTGTCCCTCCAGAGCCACGACCCGTCCCAGCGTTCCAACGGCTTTCTGACCCTGGCGGGCGGCGTCATCATCACTTTCGCCAAGGAGATTTTGACCCTTATCACCGGCTGATCTGGCAAGGCTATCCGAACACACGGGGACGGCTCACAAGATGGGCCGTCCCCTAAAAGGAGGTGCTTTGCGTGTCGGATAATTGGGTAGTCCAGAATTTAGAGAACGCTTTGGAGGTCTGGAACGGCAAATTGAGCGAGATATGGCAGCTTATCACGCAGTCCCCCCAGGACTTCAAGGGCGGCGCGATCTGGAGCGTGGTAGTGAATATCCACGGCGGGTTGCAGGCCATCGGTTACGCCCTGCTGGTGCTGTTCTTTGTGGTGGGCGTGGTAAAGACCTGTTCGAGCTATGCAGAAATGAAAAGGCCGGAGGTGGCCGTCAAGATGTTCGTGCGCTTTGCGCTGGCAAAGGGGCTTATCACCTACGGCATGGAACTGATGCTGGCGCTGCTGAACATCATACAGGGCATCGTGTCCTCCATTATGAACGCGGCGGGTTTCGGCGCGCCCAACTCCACCGTCCTGCCCACGGAGATCGTGACCGCCATAGAGGACTGCGGCTTTTTCGAGAGCATCCCCCTGTGGGCGGTGACGCTGATCGGCGGACTGCTGATTTGGGTGCTGTCCTTCGTGATGATTTTGAGCGTCTACGGGCGCTTTTTTAAGATGTATATGTACGCTGCGCTGGCCCCTATTCCCCTGTCCAGCTTTGCCGGGGAACCCAGCCAGAACGTGGGCAAAAGTTTTCTCAAAAGCTACGCTGCCGTCTGCCTGGAGGGGGCCGTGATCGTGCTGGCCTGCATCATCTTTTCTGTCTTTGCCAGCGCCCCGCCCACCGTTGACCCGGACGCTGCGGCAGCGTCAATGGTGTGGAGCTATATCGGGGAAGTCGTGTTCAATATGCTTATCCTGGTGGGCAGCGTGAAAATGTCCGACCATGTTGTGCGTGAAATGATGGGCTTATAGGGGTGAACACCATGAAACGATTTTATATTTTCAAGGACGGAACGCAGGTGGGCAGCGCCGTCGAAAGGGAACAGGCGCTCCACATGATCCGTCAGTATCAGGCACTTGAAACCCATCCGTTTTTGAAGGCGGAATTTAGCATCATCGCCGGGGAGGAAGAATTTATCCCCTACCCCTCCCAGCGTAAAGCGTCCCGGAAAAAGCAAGACATGGAGTGATAAAGGAGGTCTAATTTTGGAAGTCAAAATCAACCGCGAAATCCGCAACTACACGGAGAGTATGTTTTTCGGCCTGTCCATGCGTCAGTGTGTGTGTTCCCTGCTGGCCGTGGTGGTGGCCGTGGGACTGTACTTTCTGTTGAAACCCTACGTCGGCACCGAAACCGTGTCCTGGATGTGCGTCCTGGGTGCGGCCCCCTTTGCGGCGCTGGGCTTTTTCACCTACCACGGCATGACGGCGGAGCAGTTTATTTGGGCGTGGCTGCGCTCGGAACTGCTGGAACCGAGAGAACTCCGCTTTGAATCGTCCACGCTGTACTACGACCTTTTGAAGTCCAGCCTGGAAAAGCGGGAGAAGGAGGAATACAAGCGCCATGATTAAGAGTATCAAGACCATCATGCGGCAGGATCGGGAGCCGTACCGCGTCCCCCGCAGGGTGCAGGACGTGATCCCCATTCAAACCATCTGGCCGGACGGCATTTTTCGTGTGGGCGGCTCCAAGTTCTCCAAGACCTGGCGTTTTACCGACATCAATTACAAGGTAGCCAGCCGGGAGGACAAGGAAACCATGTTCCTCACCTACTCGGAGCTGCTGAACGGCCTGGACAGCGCCGCCACCACCAAACTGACCATTTGCAACCGCCGCCAGAGCCAAGCGGACTTTGAGCAGTCCGTCCTCATGGCTATGCGCGGGGACGGCCTGGACAAGTACCGCAAAGAGTACAACCAAATGCTCATTGATAAGGCGACCGGGGCCAACGGCATTACCCAGGAGAAATTTGTCACGGTGTCCATCTATAAAAAGGACATTGAGGACGCCCGCGCCTACTTCACCCGGATCGGTGCCGACCTGACCGCCCGCTTTGCCGCCCTCGGCTCCAAGTGCGTGGAGCTGGACGCCTCTGACCGCCTGCGTGTCCTCCACGACTTCTACCGGGCCGGGGACGAGGGCAGCTTTCATTTTGATATGGCGGATATGGCACGGCTGGGCCACGATTTCAAGGACTATATCTGCCCGGACGGGATCGAAAAGCACAGCGACTACCTGAAGCTGGGCGACCGCTATTGCCGGGTGCTGTTTTTGAAGGACTACGCCAACTATATCCAGGACGAGATCGTGTCGGACTTGACCGACCTGAACCGTAACATGATGCTGTCCATCGACATTCTCTCCGTCCCCACCGATGAAGCGGTGCGGGAGGTGGAGAACCGTCTGTTAGGGGTAGAAACCAATATTACGAACTGGCAGCGCCGCCAGAATCAGAACAACAATTTTTCCGCTATTGTCCCCTATGACATGGAGTTGCAGCGCAAGGAGAGCAAGGAGTTTTTGGCTGACCTCACCACCCGCGACCAGCGGATGATGCAGGCCGTTCTCACGCTGGTCATCACCGCCGACAGCAAACAGCAACTTGACAGCGACACCGAGAAAATCCGCTCCCTGTCCGGGCGGTGCCAGTTGGCGGTGCTGAAATATCAGCAGATCGACGGCCTGAACACCGTCCTGCCCATCGGTGTACGGAAAATTGACGCCTTCCGCACCCTGACCACCGAGAGCCTTGCCGTGTTCATGCCCTTTAAGGTGCAGGAGATCATGGACAAGGGCGGCATCTACTTCGGGGAAAACGCTATTTCCCACAACCTCATTATGTGCAACAAGGCAAACCTGCTCAATCAGTCCTCCTTCCGGCTGGGCGTCCCCGGCTCCGGCAAGTCGTTCAGCGTGAAAGAGGAAATCACGTTCCTCATTCTCAACACGGACGATGATATTCTCATAGCAGACCCGGAGGGGGAGTACGCGCCCCTCATTGAAGCGATGGGCGACCTGGGCACCGTGATCCGGGTGGCCGCTGGCGGGAAAGACCGCTTGAACGCCATGTATATGGTGGACGGCTACGGCGAGAACAACCCCATTGTGGTGAAGTCGCAGTTTATCATGTCGCTGGTGGAGCGCATCGACCCCAAGGGCGTGGGGCCGCAGCACAAATCCATCATTGACCGCTGTACGGGTGATCTGTACGAGGAAGCGGCACAGACCGGCACAGTCCCCACCCTGGCAGATCTCCGGGAAAAGCTGTTGAAGCAGTCGGAGAGTGAAGCCAGCAGTATCGCCCTGGCCCTGGAATTGTTCACCACCGGCTCCCTTGATATTTTCGGCCACGAAAGCACCGTTGACCTGGACAAGCGGATGGTGGTGTTCGACATTCACGGCCTGGGCGAACAGTTAAAGCCCATCGGCCACCTTGTCATTACCGACACCATGCTCAACCGTGTCACCCTGAACTGGAAGAAGGGCAAGCGCACCCACGTTTTCATTGACGAGTTCCATGTGATGTTTGAAAACGAGTTCAGCGCCGCCTTTTTCAACTCCGCGTGGCGGCAGTTCAGAAAGCGCAACGCCTATCCCACCGCTATCACGCAGAACGTGGAGTATCTTCTGGACTCCGTTCAGGCCAGCACCATGCTGTCTAACTCCGAGTTCATTGTCATGCTCAGTCAGGCGGCAAGCGACCGGGAAAAGCTGGCAAAGCTGCTGAACATTTCCGAGGAACAGATGGGGCACATCACCAACGCCCCCGCCGGGTGTGGCCTTATCAAGTACGGCTCCGCCCTGGTGCCCTTCGTCAACCGTTTCCCCCACAATACGGAACTCTACCGCTTGATGACCACCCGGCCCGGTGAGGGCCGCTTTTCCGGGGGACAGGCTTGATGCCTGCCCCTCCCCTTATGGACGGAGGTGTGAAAATGCCACTGAAAATCAAGCCCTGCCACCTGCGGGCGGCGAGGGAGTATGTAGGCCAGTACCACCGGCACAGCATCCCGCCCGTTGGCGGCAAATTCGCCGTGGCCTGTTATGATGGGGACACACTATGCGGCGTTGCCATTTGTGGCCGTCCCGTTTCCCGGCATTTGGACGATGGTCTGACCCTGGAAATCCTGCGCTGCTGTACGGACGGGACACACAATGCCTGTTCCAAGCTATACGGGGCCTGTTGCCGCATCGGGTTTGACATGGGCTATGAGCGCATCGTCACCTATACCCTGGCAACGGAAACCGGGGCGTCGCTCCGGGCCGCTGGCTTTGCCTTTGATGGTAAAGCCGGTGGAAAGGAGTGGACAGGCCAGCGCCGCAGGAGCTACTATGTGGCCCCGGCAGAATTGAAACACCGCTGGATAAAAAGACGGGAGGTGAGCGGCTATGAGCAGGATCAAGACCCGTGAAAAGGCCACAGGCAAGGACATTAAGGTACTGGACAAGTCCGTCGTTGTGGGCCAGAGGATGAAAAATGCCTTTATCCGCTCTAAGCAAAACGCGGCGGCGCTGATGGATGATTGTCAGGCCACCCCCAGCGAGTACGCCGAGGACAAGGTACAGTTTGCCGCTGATGATTTTGTCCACGATACGGCGAATGTGGTGGTGTCCGGCACCAAAACGGCGGTACGGCAGGGGCGAAAGCTGTTCCAGCGTCAGCGGGAGAAACGGGTGGCGGAGAAACGGCGGGAGAACACCGCCCCCACTGAACAGGCCCCATCTCCCGAACCGGGCCAAGTCCCCGCCCCGGAAAGCCAGCCCACCGGGACGCCCCCGGAGGGGCGATTGCCGCAGCAGCGAACTGGCAAGGCCCCGGAAAGTCGGTTGCCCCAGCAAAATACCGACAAGCTCCCGAACAGACGGCTCCCCCGCCAGCGTACCAACGCCGCCCCGGAGGAACCCCGTCCCAGGCAGTACAGAAGTGCAGCGGAGCGCAGACGGCCCCCTGCCCGTGCGGAGGTGGAGCGCCCCGCCGATACCATTGATATGGTAGTGGAGCGAGGGCGGGCCTTTGTCAAAAAGCAGTCTGAAAAATGGGCCGAGCGTAAACGGCAGATGAAAAGCCGTGATATTCAGTCTGGCAGACCGGCCCAGCCGCAGGTGAAAGCGCCGGATGCCGTGAAAATGCCCCATCAGGCGGAAACCGCCATCAAGCAAACCGTCAAGACCGCTGAACAGCCCATTGAAGTGGTAAAACGGACTGGCCGTACCGCCAATCAGACCATAAAAACTACCGGCAGGGCCGCAGAGCGGGCGGCAAAGGGCACCGTCAAAAGCGCCAAGCGGACAGTAAAGACAGCCCAGCAGACCGCAAAGGGCACGGTGAAAACCGCCCAGCGCACGTCCAAAACCACCATAAAGACCGCCGAGCATACGGCAAAGGCGGCACAGAAAACGGCCCAGGCCACCGCCAAGGCCGCTAAAATGACAGCACAAGCCGCCCGTGTGACTGCTAAAACCGCCGCCACCGCAGCGAAAGCCAGCGCAAAGGCGGTTTCCGCCACAGTAAAGGCCATAATTGCATCGGCCAAGGCGCTGGTGGCCGCGATTGCCGCTGGCGGTTGGGTTGCCATTCTCGCCATCGTCATTATCTGTCTGATTGGCCTGATTGCTGGCTCCTGCTTTGGTATCTTCTTCTCCGGGGAGGACAGCGGCACGGGCCAGACCATGCCCGCCGTTGTACGGGAGATAAACCAGGACTATGAAAGCAAGCTGGAAGAAATCAAGACCGGAAACGCCGCAGACGCAGTTGAAATGTCCGGCTCCCGCGCCGTCTGGCCTGATGTGCTGGCGGTCTATGCGGTCAAGACCACCAGCGACCCCACTAACCCCCAGGAAGTCGCCACGATGGATGATAATAAAAAGGCACTTCTGAAAGAGATATTTTGGGCCATGAACGAGGTGAGCAGCCGCACAGACACCAGCACCACCACGCAGACCGTTGAAACGGACGATGGAGCGGGTAACATCATTGAGGAAGAAGTGGAGGTAACGACCACGACCCTCTATATCACCGTGACCCACAAAACCGCCGATGAAATGGCAGATGCTTACAACTTCACCGCAGACCAGCGGGCGCAGCTTGCGGAGTTACTGGCTGAAGAAAACCGCAGTATGTGGAGTAGCGTCCTTTACGGTATCGGCCTGGGTGATGGAGAGATCGTGGTGGTGGCCCTCTCGCAGATCGGGAACGTGGGCGGTCAGCCCTATTGGTCATGGTATGGCTTTAATTCCCGTGTGGAGTGGTGCGCTTGCTTTGTCAGTTGGTGCGCCAATGAGTGCGGGTATCTGGACGCCGGGGTGATCCCCAAAACTGCGGGCTGTATCACCGGCTCCAACTGGTTCAAAGACCGGGGACTATGGCAGGATAACAGTTATGAGCCGCGCCCCGGCGACATCATCTATTTTGATTGGGACAACAAGGGCGGCTCCGGGCCGCAGGACGGCCTTGCCGACCACGTTGGCATCGTAGAAAAGGTGGAGAACGGTATCGTCTACACCGTGGAGGGCAATTCTGGCGATAGCTGCCGGGAGAATCGCTATACCGTTGGGCACTATGAGATTTATGGTTATGGAACTCCGGCCTATTAAAAACCTGCCGCCAAACGAGCGGTGATGTAAGAAAACATTTAGCGAGAAGGTCGGTGTGGCGTTATGCTATGCCGGCCCTCGCTCTTTTAGCCCGTTTTGGCTTTATTCTGAACTGATATTTAGTCCCATCAAAATAACTCTGGACAATTATTAAAGCAAATCGGTATAAAATGTGATATAATTTTCCTTGTGAGATTTTCGTAACATTTCAGTGATACGATTCATGATAAAACTGGAAGGATGTGAACGTATGCGGCTTTTAGTGGTGGAGGACGACCGCCTGTTGAACAATACCCTGTGCTACAATCTTTCTGTGTCCGGCTATGCCGTAGATTCTGCTATGACCATGGCGGAGGCGGTTCGCTTTTTTGAAACGCAGGACTATGACCTGATTGTGCTGGATGTGAACCTGCCTGATGGAAACGGGTTTGATTTTTGTAAACAGATCAAGGAACGCCGCCCTGATACAGCGGTGATTTTCCTGACGGCCAACGATATGGAAAGTGATATGCTGAAAGGGTTTGAGCTGGGCGCGGATGATTATGTGACGAAGCCCTTTCCCATCAGCGTATTCCGCAAAAAGGTATCGGTACTGCTGGGCCGCATCCAAAAGCAGACGGGCGGCGACCGCTACACGAACGGTACGCTGTCCATCAACTTCTCGGAACTGACCGCAGAGCTGTCCGGATCGCCAATTACATTCACACCACTGGAATATCGTCTGCTGAAGGTGTTGGTGAGAAATCCGAAAATCGTTTTGACCCGTCAGGTGCTTCTTGAAAAACTGTGGGATGTGGACGAAAATTTTGTGGATGAACATACTCTGACCGTCACAATCAGCCGTATTCGGAGCAAGATTGAAGTTGACGGCCTGCAATATATCAAGACGGTTTACGGCATGGGTTATATGTGGATCGGAGGGCTGAAAAAATGAACGGTCTTTCTGTCAATCGGGCCTGTTCAGCAGGAGCCGCTTTTTTGGGCGGCATTTCGCTCATTGCCCTTGCTGCGATATTTTTGCTCACCAAAAACCCAATGATTGTTTGGTTGGGACTGCTGTTCATCGCACTGGTGTTTGCCTGTGTCGTTCTTTTTATCGTGTTTCTCCGCCGCAAGCTGGTTTTGTTTTCGGACAGTCTCTGCCGAACAATAGATGATATGCTGGATGGGACAGCCCCACCGCCGCAGATCTATGAGGAAGAAAATCTGTTTTACAAAATCAATCACCGGCTGTTGCGTCTGTATGAAGTTATGCGAGAGAACCGGGAGAGCGTGGCAAAGGAGCGGGCTGATTTGCAGGAACTGATCTCCGACATCTCCCATCAGGTGAAAACGCCCATTGCCAACCTCCAGATGGTAAATGCCACCCTGCTGGAGCAGTCCGTGCCGGAGGAAAAGCGGCAGGAGTTTTTACAGGCGTCCAGCGGACAGCTGGACAAGCTGGATTTTCTCATGCAGGCCATGATCAAGACCTCCCGGCTGGAAACCGGCGTGATTTCTCTGGACAGAAAAACACAGCTCCTCTATGATACCCTTGCGGCGGCGCTGGGCGGTATCTTGCTTAACGCCGAAAAGAAAAATATTCATGTAAGTGTGGATTGTCCGCCTGATTTGGCACTGGCTCATGATAGGAAATGGACTGGCGAGGCCCTGTTCAATCTTCTGGACAACGCCGTGAAGTACACGCCGGAGGGCGGTACGATCCGAGTTTCCGTTGAAAGCTGGGAGCTGTATGTGAAAATCGACATTGCGGACAGCGGAAAGGGAATCGCGGAAAACCGGCAGGGCATGATCTTCAAACGCTTCTACCGGGAGGAGGAAGTACATGACGTGGACGGCATCGGCATCGGGCTGTACCTGGCCCGTGAGATTATCACCATGCAGGGCGGTTACATCAAGGTCACTTCCGCGCCGGGACGTGGCTCTGTGTTTTCCGTATTTCTGCCCCGCAAAATCCAGCTATAGGCTCAGTGTTACAGACAACTATGGAGGTGCATGATGGAGCAGTATAAAAGCAGGTGGGGCGAGTGCCCACAAACAGTAGAAGAACATATCAATATGATTATGGGACGCTATGTGGAAACAAAAGACGTATTTCGGTGTTTTACTCCCAAAATAGGGATATTCCCTTATGAGGCGTGTCTGGAAAACATCTTGAAGAGCAAGGATTGGAATCAGCTGAACAATTTTATTTATCAGGAAAATTGTGTACGGAGCTTCGCCTCGCTGATGAACGGGGACTCTCGCTACTGGTCTTTTCTTGAGATGCTGGAAGCTCTTGCGGTTGGAAACATCAAAGCCTTTGAAATGCTCTTGCCCGATGAGATTGAGACTGTGACAGATATTTTTCCATTGTACAGACCAGCCACCAATATGCTGATTGGACTTTGGCGAAAGGACAGCGGCGTTTTAGAGTACGCTGTTCCAAGAGCAAAAAAATTTGCGGACGGAAAAAGACCGCAGTGGGAACGGGCTACAGCAGCCTGTCTGCTTGCGCTGCATGAGAAAAACCCCAAAGAAGCCGGGATGCAATTAGAAATGATCTGTAAAACGGCTATGCGTGCGGATTTCGACTCCGCGTATAAGATGCTTTTTGTTCCGGCGCATGGATTGTATCAGCTTGCTGACTATCTATGGGATGCAGAGCTGTTTCAACAGTTGCCTATGCCAAATCACAAGAGCTTTTCCAAAGAATACGCGATTTGGAGAAATACAGATTATGTACCGCCTACATTGTTTGCAGAATACCCTGAACCCGCCATCAATACTACCTTAACAAATCCAGGCCCAAAATCCCGTGGTCTGTAACATTTCTGTGACAATCGGCTATTACAGTATTGGTCTTGTAAACAACTTAGATTAGGAGGACCCAATCATGGGACTGTTTTCCAAAAAACCGAAAACGCCGGAGTATGATCCGGCAGACTGCGAGGCAAAGAAAAAGCGGCTGCGGGAGATTTTTAACGAAGCGGTGGAGGACGGCGATAGCTACGAAGTCCTCTACGCCTGCATGTATTCTTCCAAATTTGAGGAGGGATTCATTTTTGATACTAACACCACGACGTTCTGCTTCTATGTTATGGGCTACCGGAGAAGTGATTTTCGCATTGTGCTGATTCAGGTGGACAGTGCGCTGGAACACCACTCGGAGGCGGTGTTCCTCGATATGGACAGCATTGTCAACGTGTCTTACGATCCCAAGATCCGCAAAGCCTGTCTGGAATACAGAAAGGACTACGGCAGGTTTGGGGAACTGCTGGACATTGGCGGCACCAGCAGCAAAACCATGTATGGCCCCAAGAACATCCATCAGCCAGAAGAAAAGGAACGCTTCCTGGACTTTTTGGAGGCGTTCCGGGCCAGATTGGAGCAGAAGGGGTATAAGCTGGATAAATGGAAACGGTAAATCTCTATTTGGAGGTATAGAGATGATTGACACAATTATGCCTGATACCTTACCTGTCAATGGAAAAGAATATAAGATTATCAGGCTTTTGGGAAAAGGTAAAGGCGGTTATTCCTATTTGGCAAGCGATGGAGAGCGGCAGTATGTCTTAAAGCAAATACACCACGAACCATGCAGTTATTATCAGTTTGGGAATAAGCTTCAGGCAGAGATAAATGATTATGACAGATTGAAAAAAATTGGTATCAGAGTTCCCGAAATGATAGATGCGGACATAGAAAATGAAAGAATTTTAAAAGAATATATTGATGGCAGCACCATATTTGAACTTGTAAAATCTGATTGTATGAAAAATGAATACATGGAACAAGTAAAGGCTATGTGCATGCTGCTCTATCCTGCGAATACAAATATTGATTATTTTCCTACAAATTTTGTGGTGCAGAACGGATTGCTGTATTATATTGATTTTGAATGTAACGACTATATGGAGGAATGGGATTTTGAGAACTGGGGGATTTTGTACTGGTCAAAAACAGAGGAGTTTCTGAAATATTTGGCGGAACATTCGTAATGATAAATTGTCAAGAAATATAGTTTGCATCGTAAGACAGAAAATCCTGTAGACTGTGACAATTAGCGGTTATAGTATCAGCAACTTATTCAAACCAAGGAGGTTATTTGATGGAACCGCAATCTTCTTCCTTTTCAACAGCTAAAACGCTCGTACGCATAGTTACCTATTTTCTATTGTTTTTGGCTGGAGATTTGGTGAACAGCATCGTTTTCGACCAGCTTTTTTCACTTGTCAAATTCCAAAATGCAAGTTTCTATGTCATATTGAGAATGTTGGGCTGTACTTTTGTTACTGCGTTTCTCTTTTGGCTTTACACAAATAAGGCTCTGCATTTGAAGATGAGCGATTTCAAAATTACATGGAACATCCGAGGCTGGAGCGTTCTTTTATCTGTTCTCTTACCTGTCTTTGTTGTCACTGCTTTTCTGGTCATAGGCAAAGCAGAAACGCATTTGTCCGCGCCCGGTGAAAGCGTCTTTATCATAATCGCTTCTATAATTACCGCTTTGAAAGCCGGTGTGCTGGAGGAAATGCTGTTTCGCGGTTTTATCATGACGCTGCTTGAGCGAAAATGGAATCAATACGCTGCTATACTGGCGCCATCGCTCCTTTTTGGCCTGGCGCATATTCCGTCTATGGAATACTTTACGATTGCAGGTGTTTTGCTTTTAATTATAAGCGGTACGCTGGTGGGCGTTATGTTTTCACTTGCCGCATATAAAGGAAATTCCATCAGTAACGGGGCGCTTATGCACGCTGTATGGAATTTTGTTATGGTCACAGACATACTGCACATTACTACCGCAGAGGGGGCGTATGGCAACCCAATCTGTTCCATTATCATTCCTTCGGACAATATATGGCTGACAGGCGGCGGATTTGGTGTGGAATCTTCTTTGATTGCTGTGATCGGATATGTGCTTGTCTGCGCTTTCCTTGCTTTTAAGAAGGAACCCTCAACCAAACGATTGCCATGAAATATTACGGGATTGTAACATTTCATGGCAAAAAATCCTGTGGCCTGTGACATTTCTGTGAGAATTGGCTGTTAGGATAACGGCATCACAGAAAGGATGGTGCTTACCATGAGCATTTTACAGACAACCGATCTCAAAAAACACTACGGCACAGAGCCAAATATCACAAAGGCCCTGGACGGCGTGACCCTCTCCATTGAGCAGGGGGAATTTGTCGCCATCGTGGGGACCTCCGGCAGCGGCAAGTCCACTCTGCTGAACATGATGGGTGGGTTGGATGTGCCCACCTCCGGCAGCGTCAAGGTGAAGGGCAAGGAGCTGGCCGACCTGAAGGACGAACAGCTCACCATTTTCCGCCGCCGCAACATCGGGTTCATCTTCCAGAACTATAACCTTGTCCCCGTTCTGAATGTCTATGAAAATATCGTTCTGCCCGTGGAGCTGGACGGCGATACAGTAGACCAGAAATTCATGGGTGAGGTGGTGCGCCTGCTGGCTCTGGAGGACAAGCTGAACAGTATGCCCAATAACCTCTCCGGCGGACAGCAGCAACGTGTGGCCATCGCACGGGCCCTTGTCTCCAAACCAGCCATCGTTCTGGCTGACGAGCCCACCGGCAATCTGGACAGCCGAACCAGCGCCGATGTGCTGGGGCTTTTGAAAGCCACCAGTAGTAAGTTCCACCAGACCCTGGTGATGATTACCCACAACAACGAGATCGCCCAGCTTGCCGACCGCATCATCCGCATTGAGGACGGCAGGATTTCCCAGTAAGGAGGGCGTAGGCATGAACGATATTTTATTCGGCAACAACAACGGCGCGGTCATTAAGAAACTGTCGGGCCGCTATTTCAAGGCCAGCAAAAGCCGGAACATCATTGCGATTATCGCGATCATTCTGACGACTATCCTCTTTACCACCATTTTCACCCTGGGTTCCGGCCTTCTGGACACGGTCCACGACCAGAACATCCGCAAGGCCGGCGGTGACGGGCAGGCAGCCCTGAGCTACATCAGCGATGAGGTTTATAACAACGTTGTGGGAAATCCCCTGATCGACCGCATCGCCTATACAAAGGCGGTCACCTACAAGCTGAAAAATCCGGGGCTGGCGCGCTGGCGGTCCGACATTTGGTATATGGATGATACCGCCCTGGAGTTTGCCCGCTACACCCCCACAACAGGCCGACGGCCCGAAGCGGAAAACGAGATCATTGCGGACACAAAGACGCTGGAGGCTCTGGGTGTCCCAGCGCGGGTGGGGGAGACGGTCTCTCTGGCCTACGAGGTCAAGGGCATTGTGTATACCACCGATTTTACCCTCTGCGGCTTTTGGGAGACGGACAGTCTGAGCAACATCGGGCGGCTGATCGTATCAAAAGCCTTTATTGACGCTCATTCGGACATTCTGACCTATACCTACCCCGTGGACAACGACTATTCTGGTGTTGTGACCGCCTATATCATGTTTCAGGGGAGCGGCAACGCGGAGAGCCGCCTGCACCAGCTTCTCTCCGAGGCGGGTTATACCTGCGACACCATGGGCGGAACTCCAGAGGACAGCAACTATATCATTGCGGGCATCAGTCCCGCTTACCAGAGCGGCGCGTTGTCAGAAAACCCTGCCATGCTGATTTCCGGCATCGCGGGTGTTCTGCTGATTATCATCACGGGTTATCTGATTATCTACAACATTTTTCAGATTTCCGTCATTCAGGATATTCAATCCTACGGGCAGCTCAAGACCCTGGGCACCACAAAGCGCCAGATTAAGCGACTGATTAACCGGCAGGCCCTCCGGCTCTCCGCCGTTGGCATCCCCATTGGATTACTGATTGGCTTTGTGATTGGACGTGCCCTGGTGCCATTCCTGATGAATGGTACAACCTATACCGCCGATGCCGGGGTCAGCGTGACAGTCAATCCGCTGATTTTCTTTGGCTCTGCCGCCTTTGCCCTGCTGACCGTCTTTATCAGTGTCCGCAAGCCCGCCAAAATCGCCGGAACAGTTTCGGCCATTGAGGCCATCCGCTATGCGGAAAACGACGCAGCGGCATTTGGAAAGCACGAAGCCAAGGATAAAAAGTCCACTCGCGGCGCGAAGCTCCACTTCATGGCGCTGGCGAACCTGGGCCGCAACCGCAAGCGAACGGTGCTGGTGATTGTGTCCATGACATTGAGCTTGGTTCTGTTCAACACAGTATTCACCTTGTCCGGCGGATTTGATATTGATAAATATATCGAGAAGTTTTTGAATACTGATTTTGTAATCTCCACTGCGGACTATTTCCAGTACCAATTTGAAAAGAGTGAGGGCGATTTGTCGGAGAGCTTTATCGAGGCCGTCCGGCAGAACGAGAACTTTGCCGATGGCGGCAGGCTCTATACCTCCCGTTTGTTGGAGGAAAACTTTTCTACGGACCACCCTGCGTTTACGAACTACAACAAAGACGAGAATGGCAACCCCTTTGTAGACGTGTATGGCGCGGATGATTTTGTGTTGAACACGATGGAGGCAGTAGAAGGAATCATTGACCTGGAAAAGCTGAAAACGGGCAAGTATATTCTGCTGAGTGTGGAGTGCATGGACGATGGGACGGTGATCGACAATCCGAATATCCATGTTGGGGATACCATCCGGCTGAACCATATCCGAGAGGACGGCCTCTTCGGCAGCATCGGGGAGAGCTATGAGTTTACCATCATGGCAAAGGTCCGAAAAAACGAAAACACCACCACCACCCGCAATACCGGCGCTTCACGGCTCTATCTCCCCACGGTAATTTATCTGCCCCTCTGCAACCAGCCGCACCTGGTCAACTTCCCATTCAATGTGAAAACGGGAACGGAGGCCGCGATGGAAGAGTTTTTGAACAGCTATATTGACAGCGTAGAGCCCAGTATGGACTTTGAGTCCAAGGAAACCTATGTCAGCTCCTTTGACAACCTGACTTCCATGATTATTACGATTGGCGGGGCATTGAGCATTATCGTAGGAATTATCGGGATTGCCAACTTTGTCAACTCCGTTCTGACCAGCGTAATCACCCGTAAGAAAGAATTTGCTATGCTGCAAAGCATTGGTATGACCGGAAAGCAGTTAAAGCGTATGCTCTCTTTTGAAGGGCTGTACTACGCAGTGGGAACGATTATCACATCCGCCGTCCTGGGCGTTTTGTTCTCGGTGGTGATCGTAAGGGGCATTTCCAGCGGGATCTGGTTTTTCACCTACCAATTTGTCATGTGGCCCATGCTGGTGGTCTATCCGCTTCTGCTCCTGTTTGCGGCCACAATACCGGTGCTTATGTACCGGAAGATCGCAAAGGTCAGTATCATTGAGCGGCTACGTCAAAACTGAACGCTTGCCTGGAAACCGGAGGCAATATGCCCCCGGTTTCCGAATGTCAATCTTTTTACTCTTTAAGATAGAATAAAACGTGTGGAGGAATATTATGAAACAGTTTTTATATGGAATCCTGGCGTTAGCCTGTCTTGCAGGTCTGACCGCCTGTGGCGGCAAAGAAGAAGTGCCTACATCGGCTGCCAGCAAGGGGACGGCACAGGAGCAGTGCCATATCTATACAACTCAAGTACAGTACACAGGCGAGGATGACCCTGTGCAATATCTGGAAATTGCGGCCCGAAGCGCCCATCTTCTTGCCGAGCTGGAGGATAAAGCGGGGGCCTTTGTTGCGGACTTCTACAACTATCAGGCTATGGATGATGCCGGTACGCCGCTGTATACCATGAACGGGATGCAGTTTGCGGAAGAAATCGACCCTAACGGACACTGTATTCGAGTGAGCAGGAACTACTTTGCACATAACCCAATCGAAACTGCGGACGGCAGTAATTTGACGGAGCAGTTTGTTTATGATGATCTGACGCTGAATCTCCTGGTGCCGGAAAAATATCAGGATATGGAAGAAGATATTGTCGCAGCACACCGGGAGCGTTTTTATTTTGAAAAGGTCGAAGCGGAGAACTCTTATAACCAGGAGGCCGGAATCAGCGACAGAATGAATATTGCAAAAGAGGACCTGAAAATTAACATCATCTATGTAAAAGACGGTCAGGACTATTTTTCCTTCCGTTCAGACTGCGCCCCGCAGACCGGCTGTCATGTGGAGGACCCCGTTGTACAGATTTACACCGGCAATATTCATTGTAACTACGCCCATAGCTTTATGAGCCAGTGGGTCTATATTCCCTCAGAAGCGGAGAGTGCGGAGGAGGCTTATCAAGAAATCTCGGACATGATTCGCTCCTGCGGAGCGGAGGAAAGCGTACAGAAACTGGTCGCATCTGCTGTGGCAAATTCATAGGTGAACCTTTGTTTCGACACTTGGCATCTCCGCACTTGAACAAAATATTAACAGCCTTACGGCGGTTTTGAAATTTTATGGTCAATTTTCCAATGCCAAGAAAATTGTAAGATTTGTGTCATAAGGGAGTAAAAATTGAGTGCTATCCTTTGACTTGGACAAGGCACAAGCTGAGAGTTAGAGCCATATTGGCAGACGCAAAGGAAAGAGGTTGTATATGAGTAAAATATTGCTGCTTGAAGATGACCTGAGCCTGATCAATGGGCTTTCATTTGCGTTTTTCAAACAAGGGTATGAATTGGAGGTCGCCCGGACCGTCAGGGAAGCAGAGGCCGTTTGGGCAGACGGGAGATACGATTTGTTGATTTTGGACGTGTCCCTCCCGGACGGTTCCGGCTTTGAAGTCTGCAAAATCGTTCGTCAGACCTCCAAAGTGCCAATCATCTTTTTGACGGCCTCGGATGAGGAAGTCAGTATCATCATGGGACTGGACATCGGCGGCGACGACTACATCACCAAGCCCTTCAAGCTGGGGGTGCTGCTCTCTCGGATCAACGCCCTGCTCCGCCGCTCCAAGGACTTCGCGAATACGGAGCTATGCTCCAACGGCTTGCGGGTAGAGATGGTAAAGGGACTGGTTTACAAAGGCGATACGCTCCTTGACCTGACGGCGGGCGAGTACCGGCTGCTGTGCCTATTGATGCAAAATCCCAATGTGGTGCTGTCCAAGGAGCAGATTTTAGACAAGCTGTGGGACTGCCAGGGCAATTATATCGACAATAACACACTGTCCGTCTACATCCGCAGGCTCCGGGAAAAGGTGGAGAACGACCCGGGCCGCCCGCAGAAGATCGTGACCGTCTGGCGCATGGGCTATAAGTGGAATGTAGTGGGGTAAGGCGGGATGATGAGAATACTGACAAATGCGGCGGTCAAGCGCCTGTTTCTGGCCGTTTCTCTCTGCCTGACGGGCTTTGTTGTCCTGTCCCAGCTTGCGGTACGCCTGCTGCCTGACTGCGCTCCCCTTTGTCTGCTGGTGCTCTCGCTGCTGGCGGGCGGGGGTATCCTCGCAGGCTGCGTTCGCTATTTCCGCTGGCAGGAGCGGACCCTTGAGGAAGCCCAAGCCCAAATCAACGCCCTCCTGGCCGGGGACTGCACAGCCCGTATTTCCTGCGACGAGGACGGGGAGCTGTTCAAGCTGTTTCACAGCGTCAACACCATGGCCGCTGTCATGGCCGCTCACACCGACAAGGAAACCCGGGCAAAGGAGTTTTTGAAAAACAGCATCGCGGATATTTCCCACCAGCTGAAAACGCCGCTGGCCGCTCTGAATATCTACAACGGCCTGTTGCAGGGGGAAGCGGCCGGCCTGCCGAATATCAAGGAGTTTGCCGATTTGTCGGAACAGGAGCTGGACCGCATTGAAACGCTGGTGCGGAACCTGTTGAAGATCACCAAGCTGGATGCTGGAACGCTGGTCACGCAAAAGGCTCCGGAGAATGTGGGCGATATGATGGGCGAGATTGAGCAGCATTTTTCCTATCGGGCCAGACAGGAGCAGAAAACCCTCCAATTCTCCGGCCCAGAGACCACGATGCTTTTCTGCGACCGGGAGTGGTTCATGGAGGCGGTCAGTAACCTTGTAAAAAACGCCCTGGACCACACCAAAAGCGGGGACACCGTTTCCATCTCGTGGAGAGAACTGCCCAGTCAGGTGCGCATCACCGTGACAGACACCGGGAGTGGCATCCACCCGGAGGACATATACCACATCTTCAAACGGTTTTACCGCAGCCGGTTTTCTAAGGACACCCAGGGCGTCGGCCTGGGCCTCCCTCTGGCAAAGGCCATCATTGAGGCCCATGACGGTATGATCCAGGTGGACAGCGCATTGGGCCGGGGAAGCATTTTTACGGTCAACCTGCCAATTCCAACAAAATTGTAGGCCCTGTGCCATGTAGGAGCAAGAATTGGGTACTATCCTTTTTTCTAGCGAGAGAAGGATAATACCCAATTCCTTTAAGCCGAAAAAACTTTTATTCCTCTGGTGCAGCATACTTGCCCTGCACAGCCTCCGGCAGTTCCTCATACTGCACTTCGGCCCAGGAAGTCACGCCGCGCACTGGCACGACCTCCAGGGAAATGAACGCACCCTCCTGCAATTCTTTCGACGTTCCAAATGTGATCTCTTTTTCCTTCCCGTTCTCATCGTAAGAGGTGAGCGTATAGGAATATGGGAGGCTTCCCTTGAAGTTGACCACACCACCCCTGGAGTCGTTTTCCTCGATTTTGCTGTTGTCAATCTGCGTGTAATAGATGGTGGTTCTGCTGCCGTCAAACAGCGAGGGAATCGTAAACGCAGCGGCGGCGATCAAAAGAACCACAACCGCCGCAAGGACGACAAGCGCCGTTTTCTTCTTGGATTTCATATTCATAGCCTCCATTACCAACCCTTTTTCAAGGGCGCTTTTGCTTTTTTCTTGGCAGATTTCCGATTATCTGTGCTGGATCTCATGGTCAGGAGAATGACCGCCGTCAACACAAGCATCAGCGCCATACTCCCGCAGCACAGGGTCGTATTCCATGTGACGTCATAATTTCGATACCCGATCATTCCCAGGCTGGCCGTTATGGGATAAAGATTGGACAATTTCACGCTGCCGGCGGCGAACATCCCGCCATAGCCGTAGACAAAGGCAATGATTACGCCGGTCATATTGCCCCCTGAAACATAGGCGGAAACCGTAATGATGGGCAAAACGGCAATATAAAGGCACAGACAGTTGAACATCATCTGTACCTCTGTCTGTACCAACCCAAGAGCGGTAAGTCCCGGAAATCCCGCAATCAGATTACCGAGAACCGTCAGCACCGCGCAGGCCAGCCCGAACAGGGCGGAAACCAGTCCGCCGGCCACCAGCTTGCCGCACAGCAGAGCGCGGTAGGAGACGGGGATGGTCACAATGTTTTTCAGCGTATCATCCTTTTCCTCTCTGGCAATCATGTAGCCGGTAATCAAGGTGATGCACACGGGAAAAACGGTGGTGGCATTGTTCTTAATGACCTGCTCCACCAGAAAAGGAAAGGTCCACACAGAGCCGTCCTGGGCCGTGGAGCTGAACAGTGCCAGCAATACGGACAGCGCCATCAAAAGCACACCGGCCCACAGGATATGATAGCGTTTCAGCTTCCAGAGCTCGGTTTTGATCATCCGAAGCATGTTTATTCCCCCCTTCTCTTGTACAGGCGGTCGATCAGCAGAACCGACAAAACCGCCATAACGCCCAAGGTGGCCGCGGTCTGAAAGGTAGAGGGAATGAGATGCGCCAATTCCGTCAGGTTCATGGAAATACCATGGTCCGCCATATTTCCGGCGAACCATAAGTTTGTCAGCGGAATGGGGCACAGTGAGCAGAGCGATTTTGGGAGCACTCCATACAGGCCCTCCAGCGTCAGGCTCAAAACGCTGTAGAATACACACAGCAGGATGGAGAAAATATAGGTCCTGCTGAAAAAGACCACCAAAACTACCAGGGGCAGGGTCCCGGCTGTGATAAAGATTCCCAGCACAACAGACGAGAGCAGCTTGTAAGCAAGACCGCCCGCCTCCGCCACCACGCTTCCACATAGAATCGTGGCGAATGTGGAGGCGAGGGAAAACAGGATACCCATGAGGAACAGTACCGCAATCTTTGTCAAAACCATCTGTGTGCTGGTTACCGGAATGGTCCGCAGGCTTTTGAAGGTGTCGTTGTCCCGCTCCATAAAGAACAGCATGGTTGCCAGAACGCCGATGACGCAGGGCAGGAGAAGCAGCACGCCATACCCCATGATAAAGCTGAACAGGGTGTCAAAAATCTCGGCCTTTGTGTCGTAGCGCCCCATGATGCTGGGCGTCATGGCTACAGCCGTCACAGGGAGAGGAAACAGAAACGCCGCCAGCACCACCAGCAGTACAAACCGCTTTCGTTTCAGCTTCCAGAACTCACACTGGATCAGTTTAAGCAATCCCCACACCCCCTGTCACCCGTTTGAAGTAGTCCTCCAGGGTGTCCTCACACAGATGAGCGTCGGAAACCGCAATGCCGTGTTCCACAAAACAGCGGATGATCTCCGGCATGGGGAGGGACGCGTCCATCAGAATCAGGGTGTATTCATCCTCGATCTGACAGTCCCGGGCTTTGAATTGATAGGCCAGCAGATTGGACGCCCTGTTGGCGTCGGAGAGGATAAATCGGATGTATTTTCCATTCTTGGCCTCCAGCTCCTCCAGGCTCTCCTCCTCCAGCAGCCTTCCCTTGTCGATGATCCCAATGTCGTCCGCCAGCAGCGCAATTTCGGAGAGGATATGGCTGGAGATCAGGATGGTCTTGCCCTGGGCGTCGCACAGCTCCCGGATGAAGGAGCGCACTTCCGCAATACCGATGGGGTCCAGACCGTTGATGGGCTCGTCCAGAATCAGCAGCTCCGGGTCGTGCATGACCGCCAGGGCAATGGCAAGCCGCTGCTTCATGCCCAAAGAATATTGGGCATAGAGCTTTTTGTCCCGGTAGGGCAGGCCCACCAGGTCCAGGGCATTCTGAATCGCGCTGCGCCGTTTCACGCCCCGAAGCTCGGCAAAGATTTTCAGGTTTTCTGTTCCGGTCAGGTTGGGATAAAACCCTGGCGACTCGATCAGGCTGCCCACACGGGGCAGAATTTCCTTTGCCGCAGTGCGAATGTCCTCTCCGAAAATGTGCAGTTCGCCGGAGCTGGGGGCTGTCAGGCCCAGGAGCATTTTCATGGTGGTGGTTTTTCCGGCCCCGTTGCGGCCCAGCAGGCCGTAGATGCGCCCACGCCGGACGTGGATGTTCAGGTCAGAGACGCTTTTCTGACTTCCATAGATTTTTGTCAGCCCAGCCGTCTCAATGATGCAGTCATTCATTGGCAGGTCCTCCTTTTCGGTTGTGCTGTAATCATAGCACCCGCTCCTTGAGAGAACCTTGTGGCAACCTTGAATTTACCTTGAGATTTGAGCGTCATCCTATGCAGGTGATTGAAAAAGAGGTATAATACTCCCAGCCGAAACAGTTGGAGGTGCGCTGCGTGAAAGACAAGCCGATTCTGATTGTGGACGATGAGCCTGATCTGCTGGCTATGGTCCGGTCGATTTTTGAGCGGGCGGGATTTACGCAAATCATAACCGCTTCCTCCGGGGAAGCGGCTTTGGACGAATGTTCCAAGAAGGAGCCCGCCATGGCAATCCTGGATGTGATGATGCCGGACATGGACGGGTTCGAGCTGCTGCGGGAGATTCGGCAAACCAGCGAGATTCCCGTCTTGATGCTCACCGCCAAGGGTGAGGCCGAGGACCGGTGCCGGGGGCTGGAGTTGGGGGCGGACGACTATCTGGTCAAGCCCTTTCTCCCCAAAGAACTTCTTCTGCGGGTCAACGCGATTTTGAAACGGGCATATCCCGACAGCAATCGGACGGTCATTCTTGCCGCCTCCACCGTGGATCTGGACCGGGCGGAGGTCCGCCGTGACGAAGGGATTTTCCCTCTGACCGGGAAGGAGTACGCAATTTTCCTGAAGCTGGCGGAAAACGCCGGGCGTGTTGTCACCATCGGCGCTCTGTGTCAAGCCGCCTGCGGAGAAATCTGGATGGGATATGAGAATACCCTCATGTCCCATATCCGCCACCTGCGGGAGAAGATCGAAGATACTCCATCGGCTCCCGTCTCGCTTCTGACCGCCAAGGGCCTGGGCTACAAGCTCATGGTAAAGGGGGAACCGCATTGAATCCGGTACAGCGTTTTTTTCACAAATATTTCATTTCCACAATCGCCGCCCTGACGCTGTTCCTGCTGATAAACCTTGTACTTGTGGTCGCAATCCGGGTGGTCGCTGGCCGCCATGCTACCGCTCCCGACTTGTCGGTATCCGCTCTCTCCGCTATGGTGTCAGAGGTGAACGGTGTGATTGAGGTGGAACCGGAGGTGTCCCGCGTGCTGGCCGAAAACCGCGCCTGGGCCATGCTGCTGGATGACGGTGGGGCGGTGATCTGGGAGGAACAGATGCCGGAGGATCTGCCCCGCTCCTACACAGCCGCGCGGATTGCCCAATTCAGTAGGTGGTACTTGCAGGAGTATCCCGTGTTTGTCTGGCAGCAGCCGGCGGGACTCTTTGTGCTGGCCTATCCGGCAAACAGTCTGCAACGGTATAATTTTGCCATGGAAACCGGTGATGTCTGGGCCATGGTTATCACAGCGTTTGGCGTATTTCTCGCAAGCATTCTGCTGATGCTGTTTTTGCTGTGGCGCAGTACGCGCAGGGTCGAACGGGCGATGAAGCCCATCTTGACAGGGATCAGCGCAATGGCCCAGGGCAAGCCAATCCAGTTAGAGGAACACGGCGAGCTGGCGGACATCAATGCGGAATTGAACCGGGCCAGCGAACAGCTCCATAAAAAGGACACGGCCCGCGCCGATTGGATCAGCGGAATTTCCCACGATATACGCACCCCGCTGTCGGTCATGCTGGGCTACGCCGGGGAGATCGAGGACAACGATGCCCTTCCGTCTGATGTTCAGAAACAGGCCGGATTGATTCGCAAGCACGGAGAAAAGCTGCGGCAGTTGATTCTTGATTTGAACCTTACATCAAGACTGGAATACGCCATGCAGCCATTACAGACAGCCCCGGTCAGTCCGGTTGAATTGTCCCGGCAAGTCGTCAGCGGCTATGTGAACGACGGCCTGGATGGGCAGTATGAGATTGACCTTTACGCAGGAGACGGGGCTGAAACAATTTTGATTGAATGTGACAACGCTTTGCTTACCCGTATGCTGGAAAATCTGATCGGCAATAGTATCACCCACAATCCAGATGGATGCCATATCTGCGTTTCGGTTGAATCGACCGGCGGGACGTGTACGATCATAGTTCAGGACACCGGAAAGGGAATGGATGAGGTTGTTTTGAGGAAGTTAAACGCGGCAGAGTGTGCTAGCTTCACGCAAAGCGATGGCAGCGGAATTCCACATGGAAACGGCTTGAACATCGCAAAGCAGATCGTTTCCGCTCACAGAGGAACGATCCGTTTTTTTGGAACAGAGCCGCATGGGTTGACTGTTGCGGTAAAACTTCCAATTCCAACAAAATTGTAGGATTTAAGTCACGTGGGAGTAAGATTCGGGTGTTATCCTTTTATCCGGACGGGGAAAGAGGGATGATGCCCAATTCCTTTTCCCGGACCAATCCAATCAGGAGGTATCCCATGAATCTGTTAGAAGTCCAATCTCTCTCCAAGGCCTACGGTCAGGGGGAAACCGCTGTCCACGCGCTGAAAAATGTCAGCTTCTCCGTTCCCAAGGGGGAGTATGTCGCCGTGGTAGGCGAGTCCGGTTCGGGCAAGAGTACGCTGCTGAATATGGTGGGGGCGCTGGACACGCCCACCTCCGGTAAAGTGCTGATCGATGGCAAGGACACCTTTTCCATGAAGGAGAAACAGCTCACGGTGTTCCGCCGCAGGAACATCGGCTTTATCTTCCAGAGCTTCAACCTGATCCCGGAGCTGACCGTGGAACAGAACATCATCTTTCCGGTGCTGCTGGACTACCGGAAGCCGGACAAACGGTATCTGGAGGAACTGCTGACGGTCCTGAACCTGAAGGAGCGCCGCCGCCACCTGCCCAGCCAGCTCTCCGGCGGCCAGCAGCAGCGTGTGGCCATCGGGCGCGCCCTCATCACCCGGCCTGCCCTCATCTTGGCCGACGAGCCTACCGGCAACCTGGACTCACAGAATACCGCCGAAGTAATCAGGCTGCTGAAAACGGCGTCCAAGCAGTACGAGCAGACCATCCTTATGATTACCCACAGCCAGAGCATCGCCCAGACGGCGGACCGGGTTCTGCAAGTATCGGACGGCGTGCTGACAGACCTTGGGGGGTGCCGGGAATGAGGAGCTATTTGAGCCTGATCCCGATTTCCGCCAGAGTGCGGCGGCAGCAGAACCGCATGACCCTTCTGTGCATTGTCATTTCTGTGTTTCTTGTAACGGCGATTTTCAGTGTGGCAGAGACGTTCACAAGAACGGAAGAGCAGATTATGCGGGACAAACACGGGAGCTGGCATATTCAGATCACGGATCTCTCCCCGGATCTTGCGGACGGCATCAGCCGGAGACCCGATGTAACGGTAATGGGCTGGTGGGACCGTATCAATTTTGACGCAAGCCAGCCTTACTACATTGGAGAGCGCAGGGCGGCTTTATACGGAACGGACGAAGCCTATTTGGTTCAGCTGATGAACGGGGTGAAAGAAGGGAACTTTCCACAGCGGGATGACGAAGTTGTCCTGAATTCAGAAGCGAAGATTGCGTTGGATGTGGGCATTGGCGACCGTGTGACGGTATGCACACCCGCCGGAGACGCGGAATTTACGGTATCCGGCTTTGGAACAGACGACAGCGATTACTATAAAGGACAGACCTTTATGGTTGCGGTGTATATGACCCGGAACGCCTTTCATACCCTCATGGCCCAAAACGGGTTATCGGAGAGCCCCGTCTGTACTATCCAATTTCAAAGTGCGGAAAAGGCGTCCAAGGCAAGAGCGGAATTACAGGAAAGCGGCGGAGTACCCAAAGAAACGATTTTAGAAAACAAGGCTGTCATGGGCATTGCCGGACAAAGCGACAATGAAGCGATCAGCGGGATTTATGTGATAGCGATTTTCTTGTTTCTCCTGGTCATGGCAGCTGGCGTTCTGATGATTTCCGGCAGCCTGAACAGCAGCATTGCGCAGCGGACACAGTTTTTCGGAATGATGCGCTGTATTGGCGCAAGCCGACGTCAAGTGATGCGTTTTGTCCGCCTGGAGGCACTGAGCTGGTGCAAAACGGCGGTGCCCTGTGGACTGGCTGCGGGTACTTTGGTCAGTTGGGGAATCTGCGCCTATCTCCGCTTCGGCATCGGCGGTGAGGAATTTTCCGTTATGCCGGTGATTTCTTTCAGCCCCTTGGGAATCCTCGGCGGCGTTCTGGTCGGCGTGGTTACGGTCTATCTGTCCGCCCAGGCCCCCGCGAAAAAAGCGGCGAGGGTGTCCCCTGTGATGGCTGTTTCCGGGAACGCGGAATTACCTGAGAGCTGTGGTCATGCAATGACGCTCCGTTCCCGTAAAATTGAATCTGCATTAGGGATTCACCATGCAACAGGCTCCAGAAAAAACTGGTTTCTGATGACGGCCTCCTACGCCCTGAGCATTATCCTGTTCCTGTGCTTCTCTGTGGGGCTGAGCTTTGCACGGGGCTTACTGCCCTCCCAGCGCGCCTATCAGCCGGATATTGCACTCAACGGATACGCCAACGCTCTTGTGATAGAGCAGGATATAGCGGATAAAATCAGAGGCATTTCGGGCGTGGAATATGCCTATGGCAGCTCTTATCTGCGCGATATTCCGGTAACCTCGTCCAATCCGGAAATTGACCACATCCATCTGGAGTCCTATGATGATGCGCTGCTGGAGCTGGTCAAGGAAAGCGTGGCCCAGGGAAACCTGTCAGGTATTTTCGGGGACAGCAATGAGGTAATTACGATTCTGAACAAAGATAATCCCCTGAAAATGGGAGATACCATTCAGATCGGGGAAGAAGAACTTCAAATCACCTGTACCCTGTCATCCAGTATATTCCCAAGTAAATGTTTGATCATCTGCTCCCAGGAAACCTTTGCGCGTCTGACGGGAGAGCAGAATTACACGATGATCGGCATCAGGCTGAATCCCCAAGCCGATGATTCGACGCTGAAGGAAATCAACAAGCTCGTTGAAAGCGACGTGATTTTCGGGGATCAAAGAGAGAGCAACCGGTCAGACAACTCAACCTTTATGGCAGTTCAGGCGGCAGTTTATGGGTTCCTGGCAATCATTGGTATGATCACACTCTTTTACACCATGAACAGCATTTCCATCAGCACGGTTTCCCGTGCGAAACAATATGGGGCCATGCGCGCGGTTGGCATCAGCAACCGGCAGCTCTCCCGGATGATTTCCGCAGAAGCCTTAACCTATGCCGCTTCCGGCCTGATTGCCGGTTGCGGAATTGGTATCCCATTGAGCCGGTTTCTGTACCTTCGCATAGTCACGCGCTATTTTGGAACGCTATGGCAACTGCCGATCATCACGCTATGTATCATTATCGTGTTTGTTTTCTCCTGTTCCGTCATTTCTGTGTATGCCCCCACGAAACGGATTTGCGGCATGGCGATAGTCGATACCATCAATGAATTATAAATATCATAAACTTGGCCAATAGAACGGAGACTGATACGGTGGCCTCTGAGGAGTCGAGGCTGCCGTATTGGTTTGTGGCCCTGCAAAAGAGTTAGGAATGAGTTCTTATGATAGACAAACTGATGCCCTATTTAGAGCCCGTTAGAATCGCCGTTTTGGTGTTTCCGTTAATTGCGGCGTTTTTCACTATTCCGTTTCTGATTCAGAATTACCGCAAATACGGCGGAATTGCCATGATGCGAGTGTTGGTCGTATATTCCTTCATCCTGTATAGCCTGTGTGCTTTTTTCCTGACCATTCTACCGCTTCCCAGTCGGGAAGCGGTGGCGGCTATGGCTCCAAAACCGATTGGCTGGATTCCTTTTACGGATTTGAACACGGGCCTGGTGAAGTCGGGAATGGATATTGCCGTCCCTGCGACACTGTTCAGCGGGGGCTGCTGGAAAGCCTTTTTCACATCCAATGACTTTTTCCAAATTATAGCGAATATCATCATGCAAATGCCCTTGGGGTTTTATCTGCGGTACTATTTTCGCTGCGCCTGGAAGCGAACCGCCTGTATTGGCTTTCTTGTCAGCCTGTTCTATGAAACGACGCAGTTCACCGGCCTTTGGTTTCTCTATCCACAAGCGTACCGCTATGCTACGGTAGATGACCTGATTTGCAATACTTTGGGTTGTTTGCTTGGCTTCTGGCTTTCGCCGATTTTAACCCGGTTTCTTCCCAGTCGGGAGGAAATTGACAGGATTTCCTATGCCAAGGGCCAGCAGGTCACACCTCTGCGGCAGGCGGTGGCCGCTTGTGCGGATGGGGCTTTGTATCTCATTTTGACTGCTACCCTGCTTCGAGTCGTTTCTCCATTCAGCCGGCAGTTGGACGTTCCCCTGCGGGTATGGCTGATTAGCAGTTTTATGGTTTACTTTGTACTGCTGCCATGGCTGACAAAAGGGTACACTCCCGGCTGTCTGCTGTTGAAGTTTCGGATTACAAACGATGATGGTACGCCTCCGAACCCCTGGCGGCTATTTCTTCGGCACAGTATCCTGTTTCTTGTAGAGCCAATTTTCTTCTATATGGCAGTATTGCCGCTGTCTGTGTTGCTTTTGATTCTGATAAGCGTGGGATTAAGCTGGAAAATTCGACTTGCTTTTGCGGGCTGCTGTCTGCTGGCAGTATTGCTGTGCTTAGGATTTTTGCTTCGATGTTGGAATCGATGGGGCGTCTTTCCCCACAGTCATTACAGCCACACAAAAACAAAGTGATGTCACAAAATGGAGGTAGATAATGAAATCTGAAAAATGGATATTATGCCCTATTTGCGGGAACAAAACCCATAGTAAAATGCGGGATGATACCGTCCTACTGAATTTCCCGCTATACTGCCCGAAGTGCAGGCAGGAAACGCTTATTATGGCACAGCATCAAAAAATAATCGTCATCAAAGAGCCAGACGCATAGACGCAGAGCCGATGAACTTATGGGATTTCCCATAGTCCATCGGCTCTTGTCCATTATGGGGCCTGGACACAGTGGGAGTACCCAGGCGCTTATTCCTCCGGCAACTCTTTTGTCTTATGTATCCCCTTTGCCGTAGCTTCGATAATAATGAGATCACTGTCAGTCAGCCCGTCCAGCAGCGTGTCCACGCGCCTGCGAATGGAGCTTTTGATAGTATCTCTGTCCTTGAATATATGCCGATCAAGGGAAACATCAAACATTTCGGCAAGCTGGAACAACAAATCCACGCTTGGAGTTTGTCCCTCGTTTTCAATGGCCTGAACGTGCCGGGGAACATAGTCAATAATTTCTGCAAGCTGTTCCCGTGTCACATCCTTGGCTTCACGGGCCTGTTTAATATCCTGACCAATGGGCATGAAATCAAGTTTGAACTTCTTACTTTGAGTAATCATAAGCTCACCTCTGTATATTGGAAATGTAATCACCATTTTACAGATGTGTGAGTGCCAGTTAAACGAGTTGAAATATCTATACATAAGAGAAGAAATATCTCGTTCTTTTCCTGAAAAGAAAATCGCAAGCCCGCCTAATAAAAAAACGGTGTCTTGGGGTGGGCTGCTTCGTTGTGCCTATATCGGTTAATGCCCTTCAGACCCGTGTTGAGTTTGGAGGAATTTTTATGTGCTGTCCGCCGGGGCGGCACCGCTCCACAATAGAAAAGGTGGCCTCGTACAGAGCGTCATGGGCCGGCAAGGATAATTTATCAAAAAAATCCATGAGTACCCAGGGCACCTTTATACCCCAAAAGTAGCCGCAAAATCTCTACATAATAGAATAATTTTCTCTTATATCCGCCTGGGTGTGACAACCTATGCGGTTTTTCTTTTGTCATTTTTTGTCGTAACACGGCCCCATTGCCGTGGCCCGCCCTCCAATCTGAATTTTCAAAAATTCAGATTGGAGGTAAAGGAAAATGGCAGACAGCCATCCCAACAACCTTGATCCTCGGCCCAAGCGCCGGAGAGATGAGGAAAGTCCCTACGAGATATATTCCGCTGGCATCAACACCGATCATCCACGTTTCTACCTGTTCTTTAAGGGCTGTGACGGGGTAAAACGCTGGATGGAGATTGACAAGGCCCTGTTTGATGCGTTCAACGAGTTTGAGCTGGACGATCTTTCTTTTTTCAATGAAGTGGACAGGCACTATGAGCAGTCCGAAGTGACGGAAGCAACGCTGAACAGACGGGCGGCAAAGCCCCAGGAACCTGTTGAGGAAACCGTTTTTCAGCGGGTAGAAGTGGACAAGCTGCACCGGGCAATCGCCAAACTGCCTGAAAAGCAGCGCCGCCGTCTGGTGCTGTACTACTTTGGGGAGTTTACATATGAGCAGATTGCAGAAATGGAGGGCTGTACGATTTCACCAGTCAAGCGGTCGATTGAAAAGGCAATCGAGAACTTGAAAATTTTTTTGGTTTAAGGGGGGCAAATTTCCCGTTTGAGTGAGGAAACAGGTGGAGGGCGATGGAAAGCCTTCCACCTGTTCCTCGTTTTGTGCGGCGAATGGGTTTGACCTTTGACAACTTCATACCCATTCATCAAGCACATTCCCATCGCCGCAAGCTGTGTTAGCTGCTGCGCCATAATATGCTGGGCAAGACAACAGGATGCCACTTTACTATTTCATCCCGGTCTGTCAGTCCAGCACGGAGCGAGAAACAGCAACTACAAAATATCGGGTGGCTCCCGGTACGGCCACGACCGGCGATGGGGACAATGATACTCCTGTTCAGTCACAGTCCGAGCGTGATTGCGTTTTCCAGCGCAAAGCCGTCGCAGGCAATGAGAGCAGCCGACAGAGAACCTGCCGGGGGTGAAATTCCCGTGGAGCTGGTGTGCCGCCAGCCACTTGATGACTTCCCACAGTGAGCCGGGGCGTCGAGGACAAATAGGCTTGCTTGAATATAAGCCGGACAGCGGTACGGGTTTATTGAAACGGAGAGAGCGTTTATATCTCACCAACCTTGATATGCCATATATGCCGCTGTCCGGCTCCTACATAGGCGGCGCAGGCCGTCTAATTTTTATAGGGAGGTCAAACACCATGAGCAGGACATATTTGCGCGGCGATCTTTACTACGCCGACCTGGGTAGCGGGATCGGCTCGGAGCAAAAGGGCACCCGGCCTGTCGTTATCATCCAGAACAACGTGGGCAACAAGCACAGCCCTACCGTCATTATCGCCGCCATCACCAGCAAGGCCAACGTCAAGGCCAAGCTGCCCACCCACTATTACCTCGACGCCGGGAACGGACTGGCGATGCCCTCCATCGTTCTGTTGGAGCAAATTCGCACCATCGACAAGCGGCGGTTGTCCGACTACATTGGCAGGCTGGATGAAACCCATATCCGGGGTATCAACCACGCCCTGGCAATCAGCATCGGCCTGATCGCCCCTGTGCCCCCGAAACTGACGCTCTGCTTATGTGGCGCTTGTGCTGACGCTTTTCGCGGCACAGGCGCTTTTGCTTTGCGGGAAGCAGTACCGGGACAGGCTGAAAAGGAAATCTGCGCTTACTGCCACCAGCGCCCTGGCCGTGATTACATGGTCACACCGAAAAACACGCGGGAGAAAGGAGGGGCCGGGGTATGAACTATCCTGATGTGCCCATTTGGGAGAAGTACACACTGACCATTGAAGAAGCGGCGAAATACTTCCGAATCGGGGAGAAAAAGCTGCGGAAACTGGCGGAGGAAAACCCGGACGCCAACTGGCTGATTATGAACGGCAACCGCATCCAGATCAAGCGCAGGCAGTTTGAAAAGGTCATCGACTCCCTGGATGTGATCTGATCGCAGATTTGTGTTGAGCCAAAAATATGATACAATATACCCATGTCGTATCAAGGCTCGTTCCAGTTTTGGAAAGGAGTTTGAACTATGGCGGAAAAACGGCGCGACAGCAAGGGCCGCATTTTGAGGACTGGAGAGAGCCAGAGAAAAGACGGGAGATACGCATATAAGTACACGGACAGCACCGGCAAGCCCCAATTTGTCTACGCATGGAAGCTGGTGGCTACGGACAAGACACCGGCAGGCAAGCGGGACGACGTTTCCCTCCGGGAGAAGGAAAAGGAGATCAACCGGGATATTGCGGACGGTATCGACACCGTGGGCAAAAAAATGACTGTCTGCCAGCTTTACGCCAAGCAGAACAGTCAGAGGGTGGATGTGAAACGGGGCACCAAGAAACAGCGGGAGTACCTGATGGGCCTTTTGCGGGATGATCCTATTGGCGGCAAAAGCATTGACGCTGTGAAGCCGTCCGACGCCAAGGAGTGGGCCATCCGCATGAGGGAAAAAGGGTTTAGCTATCAGTCCATCAGCAACTACAAGCGTTCCCTGCGGGCGGCATTTTTCATCGCCATAGAGGATGATTGCGTTCGTAAGAACCCGTTCAGCTTTGCCCTAAACAAAGTCCTGGACGATGACCGTGGCGAGAAAACCGTGCTGACGCCGGAGCAGGAAACAAGCCTGATCGACTTCATGCAGAATGACCCGGTGTACCAAAAGTATGCCGACGAGATCATCATTCTGCTTGGGACAGGGCTGCGGATTTCCGAGTTCTGCGGGCTGACCACAAACCTTGACTTTAAGAACCGGCTGATCCGGGTAGACCACCAGCTTTTGCGGGACAGTGAGAACGGCTACTACATCGAAACGCCCAAGACCAAGAGCGGCTACCGGGAAATCCCCATGAGTGAGCCGGTCTATCAGGCGTTGAAGCGGGTGCTGAAGAACCGGGGAAAGAAGCCCACAATCACGGTGGACGGCTACACGGGTTTTCTGTTCTTGAACCGGGAGGGCTTGCCCAAGGTAGGGATGAACTACAACAACATGGTCAGGGGCCTTGTGAAGAAGTACAACAAGCATCACAAGGAACCGTTGCCCAACATCACCCCGCACTCCATCCGGCATACTTTCTGTTCCCGGATGGCGAACGCTGGCATGAACCCCAAAGCGTTGCAGTACATCATGGGCCACGCTAATATCACCATGACGCTGGACTATTACACCCATGTGGATGCCTGTTCTGTAAAGGCGGAGATGGAGCGGCTGGCCGCGTAGTAGAAAGATAGCGTACAGGCGCTTTTACTACTTCCGTACTACGTTTCAGCGCAAAGTCACGCCGGGAAACGCCGACATATGCGAATTACTCTCCCAAACGGCAAATGGCGGAAACGCCTGAAAATCAAGGCATTGCCGCCATTTGCCGAGTTACATAAGGTTAGGGCTGGAAATTATAAAATCTTTATTTTAATTCTTGTGGGTGGTGTAGCACTCATCGTTTGGTATCTGAAATCATTTTACGCCGAGCGTGCGAACCGAGAAAAAAAGGCAGAAGAACATCGCATCAAACATGGCGGAGAATGTATTTTGGAATGGAGCGGAAACTTGGCAAGCGGTGCCCCGGATGCAGAGTTTGGGAAATTAGTTGTAGAGGTTCCGAAAAAGCGTGGAGACGGTGCGGCACGTTTTTATGAAAAAGGGCTGGTACTGGAAAAAAAGCGATTGCCCTATTCAGAAATTAAAGATGTACTATTGGTAGCCGCTACACCGGGCCCAAAATTCACTTTGAAACAAGCGGCAAGGGACATGGGCGTTTTGTGGATATATCCCAAAAAAGGGGCTACGATAGGGCTACGCGAAATGAATTATCAGTTTGATAACGCAATTATGGAGAAAATCAAACAAGGGCTCGGCTTTTAAGTAAAACATATCATAGCTCAACAGCCGCCAACGGAAACGGCATATAAAAAAACCGTTGGATGGGCGGCTGTCTATTAACGCGCTCCAAACGAAAACGAACACCAAACGGCGGTTTTGAAACAACGGATTTCAAGACCGCCGTTTTTTATTGACGCGGCGGCAAAAGGAGGTTACGCCGTGTCTTTTTATATTGTTCGCCCCCCGGATTTGTCAAAAAAAGCCCAGGCCCCGGACAAGGATATTTCGTCCTGCGATGCGAAATATGTCAAAATATAGGTTATAGCTTTGCTTTGTGCGCTTGCGTGGTATTTTGCCGCGCAAGCGTTTTTTGTTTACCCGGCTTTGGGACAAACAGTCCCAAGGTGCGGGGCGGCTCCCCCGGGTGTCGCTCCCCGCCGCCCTCCATATCGTTTCCCGGCAACCCAACCACAAAAAACGATATGGAGGTACATATAATGACTATCATCAACTTGCGCGATTTTTACTACTGGTACACCCAGGACGAATATATTGAGGTTACTGACGATGTGGCCGAGGCGCTCCGGGCCAGCGTCCGCTATGAGGCGGCCTATGCCGAGCGTGTCCGCTACAACAAGGCGTACTATTCCTTGGATGCGGATGACGGCATCGAATATTCCGCCTGCCTGCACGAGCTCACCCCGGACGAGGTTCTGGAGCTCAAGGAGCGGTTCTGCCGTCTGTGGAACGCGCTGAACAGCTTGCCGGAAACCCAGGGCCGCCGGGTGGACGCTCACTTTATCCTCGGCATGACCTACCGGGAGATTGCCCAGGCCGAGGGCGTGGACAAAAGCTCTGTCCGTGAGTCTGTTCTGAGCGGCTTGAAAAGCATGAAAAAATATTTGCAAAAAAATCCTTGATTGCCCCCTCCATTTGCTCCGCTTTTCTGGTGGTATATGAGAGGAAGATTTTTCTTCTCCACAACTGAATAGCGGGCGGCCCCGGGTGAACGCGGGGAGCCGGGCGGCGGGTGCGCGGTGACTTCTCCCACGGGAGGACGAGCGACCAACACCACCGCCGCGCCTGGGGAGCTCGCCAGCCCCACGGCCACGATCCGCGAGGGACAAGCTGGCCGCTTGCCGCTCCGGGCCGCCGCACAACACAAGGGAACGCCGGGCCGCTACCTGCTGTCTTTTGACGGGCCAAACATACGAGCCCGGCGCTCCCCATTTCAAACAAGTTCGAGACAAATTGTCCCAAGGTGAGGACAGGCCAAAGGGCGGCACTTTTCGGAGTGCTGCCTTTTCGCGTTTCCCCACCAACCAAAAACGCAAAAGGAGGTTCTGCCGTGAAACTGACCGCACAAGAGCTGGAACAAATGAAAAGCGTGGACATCGGCGCGGTGAGCGCGGATGCGCTGGCTGACGTGAGCGGTATGGCCTTTGACCGCACCCTCCCCCGGGAGGAGCGGCTGGCCCGGTTCGTGAAACGGGCCGTCAATCCCTACTGCTTTAGCGTGGGCGGCGTGGGCGTGAAAATCGAATTTGCCGAGGGCGGCCCCTCCCTCCAGGAGACGCTGGCGGCCTTTCTTATCCGGCAAAAGAGCGGGCTGTGACTGCTGTTGCGGCCCGTTCCTACTTCGAGACAAAATGTCCCGAGGCATCGGCATCCTTGCTGATACCCCGGAACAGAGTTATAATATAA